>JACCDX011319000.1_pt1 | contig 69588 bp, 125 predicted proteins | sample 7449681 | NCBI WGS metagenome assembly JACCDX01 (sample SAMN15323450, study PRJNA562643) | freshwater metagenome | isolation source: river surface water | place: USA:Blue River Watershed | collected 2017-08-18 | reverse complement strand
TTAATCTTTCAGAAGATCAAATAGAAAATATGAAAGCGCTTGGAATCCTATAATGCCCGTCGTATATTCACATTAAATAAAGTTATAAAATATGGAAGGATTACACAACCAATACGCTGGTTTTGAGTTACCAGAAGAAGTAAAACAAATGTACAAAGTTGGCTATCAACCATTTGGCTCTAGAAATATGGCTAAAATGATGTTCTTTGCTAATGAAGTAAAATTAAACAATAACATGATTGATTACTACTCAGGAATTGGTCCTGCTCGTAGAGAAAGCGAGTCATTAGAAGATTATAGAAACCGCACTAAATTTCAAAAAGCACTATTCAAATATAGAGCACACATTTACGATTATTCAGTATACACAAAAAAAATAAAATAATATGGCACAGTTTTTCCAAGTAAAAGTTCAGTTTACAACTGAAGATGATAGAGGTAAAGTAAAAAAACAAAATATAAATTATTTAGTTGATGCGCAGTCAGTAACTGAAGCAGAAGCTAGAACAGTACAATATTTAGTAAGCAGAGGAGAAGGTGAGTTTGAAGTAAAATCAGCATCTGAAGCTAAAATTGCAGAAGTAATTTTACTAGACTCTGTAGAAGCTGAATAAACAGCTGCTCAGTTCGACTAAGGGTTAGGTCACATCCCTTTCACGGATGTAATACGGGTTCGAATCCCGTACTGAGTACAAAGTGGATAAAATGTGCAGTAACCACAGGGAAGCTAGCTCCCACTGCACTCCAGGAAAGATGGCAGAGTGGTTGAATGCACCGGTCTTGAAAACCGGCATACTGAAAGGTATCTGGGGTTCGAATCCCTGTCTTTCCGCATATTAATTGCTCCTAAAGCATTGCTGGCGATGCGCATGACTTGTAATCATGATAACTTGGTTCGATTCCGAGTGGGAGCTCAATAAGGGCCTGTAGCTCAATCGGTTAGAGCGGCACACTCATAATGTGAAGGTAGTAGGTTCGATTCCTACCAGGCCCACGTGCAACGTTTATTTGACATAAGGAAATTCAAGAAAAATGTTGGACGGGCAAAAAGAAAATTGTAAATTAACAATATATGAAAAAAGAATTATACGACATGCTTATGGCTTCAGCAATAGCCGAAAAAACAAAAGCTCTATTAACTCTAGATTTATTATCTTACCATGCTGCTGGTATTGGTGATCATTCAACAAAAGACTTCTATAATAACGCTGAAGAAGCGCTTACAATGTTAGTTGATGCTGAAGATAAAATCGAAGCGCTTGAAAAACATTTTAAACAGTAATTTATGTTTTTAACTTATTACATCATTTGTGTTATCTATTGTTTTTATCAACTATATAAAAATATGAATAATAGATACAGTAATGATCCAACAGGTGGTTCACCAGAATTAGATTCTATAATGGTTTTAATAATGGCGTGGATATTAGCCCCAGTTGACATATCTTTAACTTGGATCAGATGGTATAAGGCCGCTGAAGAAGCAAGAATAAGACAGAGTAAAAGTAAATTTTAATACTGTAGGGTGGTGAAAAGGCGTACGCTTGGCAGACATGCCCTCCCGTCTCGAGGGTGCGGAGTTCGAAACAGACAAATGATAATGGGTTGACCACAGGCTAGCTAGCAAAAGTGTCATTTGTTGAATCGCCGCGTGGAGGTTCGAATCCTCCCCCTACAGCTATTATTAATCATTGATAAACAAAAACCATGCCTGGGTGATGGAATAGGTAGACATGCAAGACTTAAAATCTTGTGGGCCGTAACGCCCGTGCGGGTTCGACTCCCGCCCCAGGTACAATAATTATGGATATGGCGTGTTGGGTACTAACATTAAGAGACAATCGAGAGTTTCTTCAAATGATGAAGAATAGGGACAGTGACTTGATACTTAAAATGGTTAAATGTGTCCTCAGTGCTCATAAACGAGGTAAAGATCGAATAGATATATTTGATATTACATTCAAAGACACAAGTGGGATGATATTTAATATTGAAAAATCACAGTACAAAGAATTATTAAGTAATTGTATGGATGATTTAATCAAGTTAGAAGAATATGAATTGTGTGCTGATATTCAAAAAATATTAGAAGGTAAAAAACGAAAGAAAAAAGCAGAAGTTCTTTAACATATGGGGGTGCCTGGTTTTGACAGGTACGTTGAGTTAGTAAGTTGCAAGCAGGATTAGATGGAAATCCTTAAACACCTATCGAACAATAAACGCAGAAGAATTATCTTCATTCACCTTCGAAGATGCTATGGCATTCGTTGGTGCGGATTACGCTGTAGCAGCCTAGTCCAACTCGGGTCGGTGCACATAGAACCTAGGAACAGAAGTGCTTACAAAGGGGGTCTTAGGGTGGAGCCCTCATAAAATAACTCCACAACCAGGTAATTTGGAAGTATGGTTCCCACACACATCAAACTTCATATTTTGTTAGTTAAGAAAAACTGACTAAGCTTGTGAATGAGGTTTATTGAATCAGTATTTGGACGAGGGTTCGACTCCCTCCACCTCCACCAATTTCGCTCCGTTGGACAAACGGTTAAGTCGCCTCCCTTTCACGGAGGAGATTAGGGGTTCGAAACCCCTACGGAGTACTAAATATCGCAGGATAGAGCAGCGGTAGCTTACAAGGCTCATAACCTTGGGGTCGGGGGTTCGAGTCCCTCTCCTGCAACTAACAAACGTTCTATGAAGAAGTTACTATTATTGAGTATTATTTTGCTACTAGGTAGCTGTATGCCAATGAAAATCTCACAACATGAGAAGAATCACTGGCGTAAGAAAAAAGTTAGAGCCTATTACTATAGAACTCGTCCTTTTTACCAAGAGAGACGTATTAGAGGTAGAGTTTATACTCCATATTTTAGACCGGGAAAATTTTAGCAAAAAAAGAGTTGCCTTTCAGCGTAAATGTTCGTACATTTATTATATAGATCGGAAGACAAAAAAAAACGTTCTTTGAAAATACTGTTATCCATTGATGAAGCTTCGGCTAAGTCATAAATAACATTCGGCGGCATATAGTCGATAAATAAACCGGGAAACCGGCGTAAAGTGAACTACTTTGACTGAGGTGGTTTGCGGCTCGCAAGAGCTTAAGTATGCAAGCAGGGTATCGTTGAACCGTAAGTACTGAGGGTGACACTGTAGGGAAAGTGGTTTGATGATCAGGCGATGTGGGTCGTCTGGTTGAGCTCGGAAGAGCAATAAAAGTAACCTGTAGGGTATTTGCAAAAAGTATACTTATCCGAGTATATTATTGCGTTGCTCAATACAAGAGGTATCTTAAAGTCGAAAGACAAGTAGATGTACAGGTGGTGCTGTTATCTACCTTAGATAGAGTCTACCAAGATTCTTTCTCTGAAGATATCTTAAAGTATGGAGGTGGGGACACTTCAAAAGGTAGTTAAGTATTCTCTTGATCAAAAGTTAAGAGAGCTTAGGGCAGGCCGCTACCTTTACAATCCACAAGTCGCAACTTTTGAATTATTGGATTTTCAAAATTACATAATCATAAAAGCAAAAGCGCTTGCCAGCTACGGACGAAAGATGCTTACATAGTACTGAGCTGTTCAGTGCCACTTAAGATCGCAAGTCGAGAGTGATTCTCTAGAAAGTTCTATAGCCTCGCAAGGGTTAATCAGGTCGGCAGACTTGAATAGAGACGAGTAAGGAGAGAGTAGTCCAAATACAAGTAGCTCAAGGAGTGGTTCACCTAAATAACCAGCATTGCTAGAGTAGAGATCAAAAGTCTCTGGACAAGAGGAGAAATAAAAATAATGCCTCAAAAGTTCTAGCGTTAAAGCTGTAGTCTCAGGCTTACTTAAAATTAACGTACCTGCCTCGATGATGAAATAGGTAGACATGCAAGACTTAAAATCTTGTGGGCAGAAACGCCCGTGCCAGTTCGACTCTGGCTCGAGGTACGTTTCTTTTTTTTATTGTAGAGTGGTGGAATGGATTGGGGTGTCCCCGGTCGTTGGCAGACATGCCCTCCCGTCTCGAGGGTGCGGATAAGAGACAGATAAATGATAACGGGTTGACCACACGCTAGCTAGCAAAAATGTCATTTATTGAATCGCCGCGTGAAGGTTCGATTCCTTCCTCTACAGCACTTGGACTTATAGCTCAGTTGGTTAGAGCACCTGACTCATAATCAGTAGGTCCCTGGTTCGAGCCCAGGTTGGTCCACGTCTCTTGAAAAATAATCTAGTTCTATTTATACTTATATGATACAACTTGGCATTTCAGCATTTTACCACGACTCAGCAGCATGCATCGTAAAAGACGGTAAGGTTCTTTATGCCATTGAACAAGAAAAATTATCAGGGATTAAACACGACGATAGCTTTCCAGTAGATGCAATTAAATGGGTACTGAGAGCAGCTAAACTTACAATCAAAGACATCGATGAAGTATGCTGGTACGAGATACCAGAATTAAAGAGAGCAAGAATTATCAAGTCTTTCAACAAATACCCTATTCGTACATTTTTCAAGAGATTAAAATTTCTCAACGAAAGTAAAGAACTTCGAAATCCTAATTTTTTATTAGCAAAACATTTCTTATATCAAGGCCCAGTTAGGTATGTAGAACATCACCTTTCTCATGCAGCCTTTTCTTATCTGACAAGTCCATACAAAGAAGCCGCAATAGTCACTATTGACGGTGTAGGAGAATTCGAAACAGTTACCATCTCAAAAGGTACTGGAGATTCTATCGAAAAACTCTACTCAATAAACTTCCCAGAATCTCTAGGAATGTTCTACTCAACTTTTACTGCTTTTTTAGGGTTTAAACCAAACGAAGGAGAGTATAAAGTAATGGGGATGGCAGGGTATGGAGATCCACAAAAATACGTACCCTTTATTAAGAAGACTTTCAAGTTTACTAAGGAGAGTCTATTTGCATTCTATCCAGAGTATTATGCTTGGGAGTATTCGGATAAAATAATGTTCACTTCAGACTTATGTAACCTCTTAGGACGAGGTCCACGCCTTCCGGAAGAAGAACTTACACAAGATGATTACGACCTAGCTGCAGCTGTACAGTTTATTTACGAAAAAGAATTTTGTAAAATTTTAGAAAAAGCTAAAGAATTAGTTAAATCAGATAACTTATGTTTAGGAGGAGGATGTGCATATAACGGGTTAGCGAACACTAAAGCTTATAAGTATTACCAATCAATACACGTACCTTATGCACCATCGGATGCAGGATCTGCTATTGGAGCATGCCTAGCAGCATATAAAGGTGTTAGAAAGGATAATAGCGTACCATACACAGGTCCTTCTTTTAATGATATAAGTATTCGTACCCAATTAGAGTACTTTGGTAACAAGATTTTCTACTTTAAATATCCAACAGAAGAACGCTTACTTACTAAGGTAGCATCTTTAATTCATAGTGGAAACGTAGTAGGATGGTTCCAAGGGAATATGGAATTTGGAGCAAGAGCTCTAGGTAATAGATCAATTCTAGCATCTCCATTAAGAGACGGAATCAAAGATAGGATAAATAAGGTAATAAAGAAAAGAGAAGGCTTTAGACCATTTGCCCCTTCATGTATAGAAGAAGACGCTCATATGTTTTTTGACATAAAAGAACCAGTTCCATATATGAATCAAGTAGTGGAAGTTAAAAAGAGTCATAGATTACCTTCAATTACTCATGTAGATAATACTGCTAGAGTACAGACAGTAAGTAAGAGTTTTAATCCAAGATACTATAACTTACTATTAGCATTAAAACGAATTTCAGGATATCCAATCTGCTTAAATACATCGTTTAATTTTAAAGATCAGACGATTACTATAACCCCAAAGCAAGCTATTGAAAGATTTTTAGATAGTAAAATGGATTTTCTTGCAATAGATAACTACCTAATTATAAAGATGAAAAAATGAAATTTTTACAAGCTATAAAGAACCTATATAAGAACTGGAAGAAAAAAAGAGAATTTAAAAAGAAACTTGAAGAATTAAAAAAACGAGATCCGTTTATTTATAAAAATTTTTAGTATAAGTTGATTTTTAGAATATTTATTCGTACATTAGTTTTAGACAATAGTGTCGTAGCACCACTTTAAAAACACACCCATGACAAACCCTAATGATGTATTTAATGCATCCCTAAAACCCTCTAAGAGAGGTAAAAAAGTAAGAACAGCTCCTATAACGTTCTACGATGATCTTATAGTAAAAGGTCAAAAAATACCTGATCCAAAAAAACACCAACTTGTAAGCTTCCTTAAATCCGGAATTAGGATTGCAGGATATGTAGCTCTATTCTTCTCAATAGAGGCTGCTGCCGTATTGTTAATAGTTTCCGAATTAGTTGGAATTTACGAAGAATTAGTATAAATTATAAAAAAAGAGTTATGAAATTTCAATCAACAAAATTATTTGACGGGTACTCTACTTGTTTTCGTCAATGGAAAGCAGACGGAACTCACTGTAAGTTCTTACATGGCTATGCTATATCTTTCAAGGTATGGTTTGAAGGAGAATTAGACGAAAGAAACTGGGTATGGGACTTTGGTGGGATGAAAAGAGCTAAGAGTAATATACAGGGTATGTCTCCTAAAGCCTATTTTGATTACCTACTTGACCATACAACAATTATATCTAAAGATGATCCATATCTAGATAACTTTCAAAAGATGCATCTAGACGGAGTAATTCAGTTAAGGATTTTAGAAAGTACGGGATGCGAACGCTTTGCAGAATATCTTCATAAAGTAATTAATGAATTTTTATTAGAAGAGACTAAAGGAAGAGTTAAGGCTAGTAAAGTAGAGGTTTTTGAAAACGGTAGAAATTCAGCATCTTATCAAGATTAAAATAAAAAATATGAGTTTAGGAAGAATTGCAGATTATAATAAGAAATTACCTATCGTAGAGTTATATACTTGCGTACAGTCAGAAGGTTCAAGAGCCGGTTATCCAACTGTAGCAATTCGTACTACAGGATGTACTCACCGCTGTTACTTTGGAGAAGGTGGATGGTGTGACTCATGGTATACGAGTATTCACCCAGAAAAAGGTATTTACAATTTCAACGATATCGTCAAGATATACGATGAGAACCCAGAAGTGAAAGAGATGATGTTAACAGGGGGTTCACCAACAATGCACCCAGCTTTAGTTAACGAATTAACACATTTTGCCCATGAAAGAGGAATTATCATTACGATTGAAACTGAAGGAAGTCATTTCCTCGCTACCGACTATCCTATTGACCTCATTAGCCTTAGCCCTAAGTTTACCAATAGTGTGCCTGTATTGGGGGTACTTACTCCTCAAGGCGCAGTTACGGATCAAAAGCTTATTGATACACATAACAGACACCGCCTCAATAAAGAAGCGATTAAACAGACGTTGGAGTACCATAAAGACTACCATGTCAAGATCGTAGCTAATCCAGTAGAGAGACCAGAAGAATGGATAGAGACAAGAGCTTGGTTAGATGAGTTAGAGATACCTAAGAACAAGGTAATTATAATGCCTCCAGGAGATAACAGGGAGGAGTTAATTAGAGTATATCCATTAGTAATTGAATGGTGTACTAAAAATGCATACCGCTTTACAGGTCGAGAGCATATTATTGCTTTTGATACGAAAAGAGCGGTGTAAAACTATTTATACTAGCTATGAATTTAGAAGATATTATTAGATACGAAGTAGGGATTGATAACATAGGAGATGTTGAGATCCTTGTTGATGGTTTGATTGTTTGGGACTACAAAGTTCAAAACGGTAATCTACATTTAATCACAGAAGATTACGACATTATTGAATTCGGTCCTATTACGTTTCTAGAGTTAATAAACTACCTAGATGAACAGCCTGTAGATTTAAACAATCTCACAGTATTATCTGAAACTGATTACAAACAATTAAACAATTATAAATGGGAAGAAAATCGACTTTGTTTTTATTAATAGTCTTAAGCTTCACTACAACTACCTTCGGGCAGTTAAGAGACTCAGTACTAGTTAAAACACCAATATTTGAGGTAATGTATTCTGAGACAAAAGAACAACCGCTTTGGGTAAAGTATACAGCAAAACCTATCAAGAAGGTTGCAGACAGAAAAGGATTAGATTTCTATACAGAGAAAGATTACCATACATCTGATAATAATGACTACGCAGCAAACATATACGACAAAGGGCATATGGCTCCTGCAGCTCATTTTACAGATTCAAAAGAAAATCTAAGACAGACATTTACCTACTTAAATTCTGCTTTACAGAATGAAAGGTTGAATAGAGGAGAGTGGAGATTATTAGAAGCACAAGAAAGAGTATGGGCAGATACAGAGGTACTAGAGGTTCATATTAGAGCTATTTTTAGCGACAAGTCTGTTAAGTTACCAACTAACGCTATAGTACCTGATGCATTTTATAAAGTAATTAAGTTTACAAAAAGCGGTAAGACGATGTGCTTTTACTTTCCAAATCAACCGCCTACTAAGAAATGGCCAGAATATCAAATTGATTGCAAATAAATGAAAATACTAGTTACAGGAGGAGGGGGTTTTATAGGTGCAAACTTAATTAAAAAACTACTAGAAGAAGGACATGAAGTTCAGTCTTTAGATAACTACGAAAGCGGTTGTAAAGAGAACGAGGTAGAAGGATGCCACTACCATACTGGAGATATTGAATGTGTGCATTTAATGGATAAGGATTTTGACCTTATCTACCATTTAGCTGCATTGAGTAGAATACAACCTTCTTTTACTAACCCAGAAGAAACTTTTAGAGTAAACACAGCAGGTACTTTAGCTGTTTGTAAGTTTGCTCATAAACTTGAAGCAAAGGTAGTTTACGCTGGTTCTTCTTCTAGATGGCATAACCCTTTACAATCACCTTATGCATGTTCTAAACACATGGGAGAAGAGATTGTAAAAATGTATAAACAGGTTTATCAACTAGATGCTGAAATTACAAGATTCTATAATGTATACGGACCAGGAGAGATAGTAGACGGTGATTGGGCAGCCGTAATTGGGATTTGGAGACGACAGGTTAAGAAAAACGAAGCACTAACAATAGTTGGTGACGGAGAACAGCGTAGAGACTTTACCCATGTTATAGATATTGTAGACGGTCTTTACAGAGTGGGTCTTTCTGATGAAAAGCATGAAGATGCTTGGGAATTAGGAACAGGAACTAATTACTCTATCTTAGAAGTTTACAAGATGTTTAAAGAGAGGTTTGGATGTGATAGATGGCACGTAAAAGACCAGAAAGGTAACTACAGAGAGACAATAAGAGAAAATAATGACGCAATCGAGCGTTTAGGCTGGCAGCCACAAGATAGGTTAAAACAATACATAAATCAGTTATCATGACATCAAAAGAATTCGTAATTTGGCTAAAGGGCTTTGTAGAAGCTTGCCATGAGTATGCACCAACTCCAAAGCAATGGGATGCACTAAAAGATAAATTAGCAGAAGTTAAAGATGATCCTATATCATCACCATTTCCGTTTGGAGTTCCAAATTCAGCACCATTTGTAACATTGCCACATATTACACCAGGCCCATCAATCAATCCATATAAACCATATGAAGTTTACTGCGGAACAGAAACTACACAAGGAACAATCACAACAACACCAGGTGTCAGTTCTATTACAATTGCTAATCCGTCATTTGGATTTGGAGTAACATCAACAGCTACCTCACTTCCAGAAGGTACTACAGTTAGCTACACAAACGGTAAAACACATAACGAGGATTAATGAGACAGGTGGTTATAAAAAGAGAACTTACCTGGGAGTGGGTAGAGTCTAAAATCGCAGAGATGTCGATGTGGATTAATTGTCAGGAACCTATACAGTATGTAACAGGGTTACCTAGAGGAGGATTGATTCCGGCAATACTAATTTCACATAAATTCGATATTAAGTATGTTGATTTAGCAACAGCAAAAACTCTACCTGCTAAAACACGTAGAAAAACACTACTAGTAGATGATATTTCAGATACAGGAGTTACATTCAAAGAATTAGAAGACTACGAGTTCTTAACAGTAGCATTAGCGTTTAAAGAAACTAGTAGATACGTTCCGGACCATTATTGCGAACTTTTAACAGACGCAAGATGGTTAGTATTCCCTTGGGAAAATAAAGATAGTGATTCCATCCAAGATTACTTAAAATAATTTGGATCTTAAAATAAGTTTTCGTAAATTAAGTTATAGTAGTGTCGTAGCACCACTTTAAAAACACATATATAAAATGAAGAAACAGTATTCGTTAGAAGTAACCGAAGCAGGTTACGCAAATGGTTTATCCCTACAGTTAGCTGAAAAGCAGAAAAGAAGTGAAATGTTAGATATTCATCTAACTGATTCAGAAAAGCACGAAATTATTTCAAATGCAGCAGATGCATTCGGTAAGTTCTTAGACGCATTAGGATGTGATTGGAGAAATGATCCAAATTCATCTGATACCCCACGTCGTGTAGCTAAAGCTTATGTAAATGACTTATGGGCAGGACGCTTTAGTGCACCACCAGAAATTACAGCATTCCCATCAGATGGATATGACGGTTTAGTTCAAGAGAGTAACATCCCATTAACTTCGATGTGTTCTCACCACCACCAGACTATACAAGGACGAGTAAGCGTTGCTTATATCCCAGGTAAAGATGGTAAAGTAATTGGTTTATCTAAATTGAATCGAATTGTAGAGTACTTCGGACGTCGAGGAGCAATTCAAGAACAATTAACTGTAGCTATTCATAACGCTATCGATAAGATTTGTGAAGGTAATGACGGAGTAGCCGTAATGGTAGATGCAACACACAACTGTGTATCATGTCGTGGAACTAAACACAACGGTGCATCAATGCAAACCGCTAAACTTTCAGGAGCATTCTTAAAAGAAGACTCTTGCAGAGCTGAGTTCTATAAGAATATAGAATTAGCTGGAAAATGTCGTAACTAATAAGTTGCGATTCTGCTTTTAATTTCGTAAATTAAGTATATGAAAAATAATAACGTACCTTTTGTGGACGAAGTAGAATTATTTAATGCTACTTTCGGTAAACCAAACAACTATACCCCAGTTATACCTGAGCGTAAAGAGTGGGAATTTGTATATAACTTTATCTTAGAAGAATTACAGGAATATAAAGAAGCTTGTGAGAAAGGTGATATTGTAGAAGTACTAGATGCTTTATGCGATATTACTTACGTATCACTAGGTAATGGAGTAATGCTTCATGGATTGAAGGATAAGTTTAATGATGCATATGCAGAAGTGCAAGCATCTAATATGTCTAAAGCGTGTAAGACAGAAGAAGAAGCAGTAGAAACTGTTAAAGTACGCTCTGAACAACAAGGCGAAGATTGTCATTACGAGAAAGTAGGAGATTTTTATATCGTATATAGAACTCGTGATAGAAAAGTAATGAAATCGGTAAATTATTTTAAACCAGATCTTAAAAAGTTTTTCTAATGTCGTTAATTGAAGATGTAAAGAAACATGCCGTATATGTACAGGCATATCAGACTGAAATGGTACCATTGTCGGCAGTTATTTCTCTGTTGAATAATGTAGACCTGACTAAACAAGCTGAAGACCTCTTAGATAAATTAGATGAACAATTAAAAGATGTTCAGCAAACTTTAAACCAAATTACAAATGATTAAAATCGCTCACGAATCTCCAAAAAGTATTTTTAAGACTGTACAAGAGTTTACTGACTACGATTACGCGTTAGTTCACTTATTTGAAGAAGATCCTGAGTATTATGCATTATTTGAAGACGCTATAAATAAAGGAAGAGAGGTTATTCTAGATAACTCTATTTTTGAACTAGGTAATGCTTTCGATTCTGCAGCATTTGCAAAATGGATTTTAAAGTTAAAACCTACTTGGTATATTGTTCCGGATGTATTGGAAGATAGTGTAAAAACTATGGCTTCTATGGATATGTGGAATAGTAAATACCCAGGTCTAGAAAGTAAAAAGATTGGAGTAGTGCAGGGTAAGACTTATAAGCAGATTGTAGAGTGTTATCAGCATATGGATAAAAAAGCTAACGTTGATATGATAGCTATTTCCTTTGACTACTCGTATTATACACAGACTGTACCTCATCCTAACAAGTATGTTAGTTGGATGCTAGGACGTGTAAAGTTACTTGGAGATCTACTTAAAGACGGTATTATTAATAAAGATAAACCTCACCATCTCTTAGGTTGTGGGCTTCCTCAAGAATTTACATTCTATAAGAATGCTAAATACGATTGGATTTATTCATTAGATACTTCTAACCCAGTAGTACACGGTATTAAAGGAGTAGAGTACAGAGAAGAAGGATTATGGGATAAAGAATCTCAGAAGCTATTCGAAATGATTAATGCAGAGGTAGAAGATACAAGCACAGTTTTATTTAACATTCAAAGATTTAGACATTTTGCAAACGGAACAGTCAAGTCCTAGTAACCAGTGGGTAGCTTTCTTCTCACAGACAGGCTCTGAAATAGTAGCTTTATCTGAGAAGTTAGGAAGATGGCCTAATTTGATTGTAACTAATCAGAGACCGGAACATCTACGTATTATTGATCCTAGAATAGCGCAACTACCTTTTCTATTTGTAATGGGTAATAAGCCTACATTAGAGGAGTATGAGTTGTTATTTAGTCATTTAGCAGCTCCTGAGAAGTTAGTAGTAACTTTGCATGGATGGTTAAGAGTAATGCCTCCTGAGATTTGCGATAAATATAGAATCTTTAACGGTCATCCAGGTCTTATTACTAAGTACCCGGAACTAAAAGGGAAAGACCCTCAAGAAAGATCATTCAAGCAGTATGAGACTGCAGGAGCAGTTTTACATAAAGTAACTGCAGGAGTAGATGAAGGAGATGTTATAGATTACGAAGAATTTTTACAAGAAGGGTTGGATGAACGAGCTTTTTATCTTACATTAAGAGATAAGGCATTGTATATGTGGTATAAGTTTTTAAAAGTAGTTTTGTCATGATAAAGAGAATAGCATTAGTAGGAGCAAGTAGTACAGGTAAGACTACAGTGTATGAGTTGCTTAAAAATAAACTTCCTAAGTATGAATTCGTAAACGAATCGACTAGGACTGTAGCAAAGTATGGATTTCCTATAAATGAGAATGGAACAGATGCTACTCAGTTAGCTATTAGTTCTTTTCACTTAGAAGCATTATTACAGCCGTATAATCTTGTACTAGATAGATGTTATATGGATGTATTAGTTTATACTTGCTTTATGGATAATATCGATAGAGGTACGCATGATTTTATTCAAGATACTTGGAATCGAATTAAAGGAGAATATACACATTATATTTACTTTCCTATTGAATTCGAATCAGTAGATGACGGAGTAAGAAGTGTTAATGAGGATTGGAGAAAGAAGATTGATGAGCGATTCAAATCAGAATTAGAGAATGTAAGACAACCTTACTTAACTGTAACTGGCTCACCTATGCAAAGAGTAGATCAAATTTTAAATTTTATAAAATAATATGACACAAGAAAAGAACCAAGAAGCAGTAGTAGCTATTGCCGGTAAACACTTAGGTAAAGTAGGCGGTGATGGTTATAAAGACACATACGCACCAGAGCTATTAGTAAAGATTCCACGTTATTTGAACCGTGAAGCTTACGAGTTAACTGGTAAAGAATTTGTAGGAGTAGATACATGGAATGCATATGAAGTATCAGCTATTACAACTAAAGGACAACCTGTAGCGGGTATGTTAAAGATTGTATGTCCTGCATCATCAGAGTTTCACGTAGAGTCTAAGTCTATTAAGTTGTATTTAAACTCTTTTAATATGACTCGTATCGGTGATACAGCAGCAGATTGCATTTCAGGTATCGAAGCTAGAGTAAAGCGAGATTTAGATGAATTGTTGAGTACAGACACTACAGTAAGTTTTTACTCTAGTGCTGAAGAAGCTAATCCAATCACATTTGAAGGTTATACAGATTTAGCAGAAGCAGCTGATTTAGATCAAGTAGACTTTACTTCTTTTAAATCTGATGCAAGTCAGTTAGAGACTAAATTCGTTGCAGAAGTTGGAACAGCTGAAGTACGATTCAAATCAAACTTACTACGTTCAAACTGTAGAGTAACAAACCAACCAGACTGGGGTGATGTTTATATTCGCATGCAAGGTACGAATATTCCTTCTCCGGAGTCTTTAGCAAAATATATAGTATCTCATAGAACTGTATCTCATTTCCATGAAGAGATTTGTGAAATGGTATTCAAGCATTTAACTGATGCATATAAGCCAGAGCAATTAATGGTAGCATGTCTATACACTCGTAGAGGAGGTCTTGATATTAACCCTATCCGAGCTACTCATCAGAGCTATATTCCAGATTTCTTTACAGACCCAAAATACACTATCGCTAAAACGTTACGTCAATAATGGCAACAGAAGTAATCAAACAAGAATTTACAGAGCATATTGCTACCCGTGTTCCTCCCGGTGATAACTGGGAGTTGAACATAGATTTAGGAGTCGTTATAGAAGGGTTGGTTCCAACATTAACAACCTATCTACGTAAGACTAAATTTAAGGGAGCATATAGATTAGATCCACTTGCCGGAAAGCTCTATGCAATCCGTGAGCAGGAAATCACAGTAACTCCTCCGGAACCAGAGAAATTTGATCTTTACGGAGAGTACTAGAAAAACAGGGGGGAAGTTGGAACTTCCCTTTTTTTTTCGTATCTTAAGGTATAATAATAAAGGTTATAATATGGCAACAAAAGAAGATTTTCAATTAAAGTTAGAGAAGGGTAAGGTAGGTGAATATGCAGTTATTCAAGCCTTAAGTCAGATTACAGAAGTAAAAGACCTAACCGATTATTCTGCATTTAAAGGCTATCAACAGAAAGGATTAGATTTCGAATTTTTCAATCGAAAGACTAATACCTGGGATAGAGGAGATGCAAAAGCTAATATCGGTGAGACAGGACTTACGTTTATGGAACTCTACAAGGGTACCGGTAAACTAGGTTGGTTTAATACGACTAAATCTGACTGGATATTTTGCTATAGTGTATATACGAAAAGTATTTACTTTTATAGTGTAAATGAGATGAGAGGTTACATTGATAAACGATTAAAAGACCGTAGTATCAAGACATCTCACTTAAAAGACGGCTGTATCGGAGTATGGCTACCAGTAGATAAGAATCCTTTAATCGAAAAATTTGTATAATGAATATAGAAAAGAAATACTACACCGTAGATTCAGTAGAGTTAGTAAACCTACTAATCGAACATATTAATGCATCAGATACTATAGCATTCGATACCGAGACCGACTCTCTTAATATGAGAAAAGGTAGCATTGTTGGTTGGTCTGTATCAGGAGATGAAGGTATTGGATTCTATTTACCTACTCAGAGATGGAACCCTACTGCTCAAGCGCTAGAAGAATGTGTAATAGGAGGAAAAGGAGCTCATAGTATTACTAAAAAGCTACTACCTATGTTAAAAGGTAAGAAGTTAGTAATGCATAACGCCTCTTTCGATACTCGATTCGTAAAGAATTACTATGGTATTGATTTGTTAGAAGATCTTTGGGTAGATACTGGCTTACTTGTCCATACAGTTCAAGAAGAAGGTGCATTTGGATTTGGTAATCCTTTTGGTTTGAAATCTATTGCTATTATGAATCAGAAAGCGTTAGGTTTAGACATCGAAGAAGCAGCCAATAAAGAGCAGATAGAACTTAAAGAATCTATCAAAGCTAACGGAGGTTCAGTTACTAAAGAGAACTATGAAATCTATAAAGCGGATATGGAGATCTTATCTAAGTATGCTGCTGCCGATACCGACTTAACTCTACGTATATGTAACTTGTACTTAGAGAAACTAAAAGAAGAGAATCTAGAAGCATTCTTCTTTGAAGAAGAGGTTATGCCTATATACCGAGAAGTAACTGTTCCTATGGAAGAGTATGGAGTAGATTTAGATATGGATTTACTTAAGCAGACTCATGCAGAGATTATGAAAGATCTTGCAGAGAATAAGAAGATTGTTATGAAGAGCTTACTAGATACAGATGACGGTAAGAACTGGGTAATGGATACAGCTTTTAGCAACTACCCACCTACTAACAAAGGTAACTGGGCTCAAGAGTTATGTAAGAGATACTCACTTCCTTTACCTAGATCAGAAAAGACAGGTAAGTATTCTATTACAGCTAAAACGGTTAGTGAGTTAGAGGATTCTGTTTATAAGGAGTTCTTACTAACCGGAGAAGTCTCTCTACTAGATCCTTTAGAAGTAGCTCGTATTTCGATGGCTATGTGGAAAGAGACTAATGACGGTGAATATATTAATATTCAGTCTAAGAAGCACTTAGGTGAAATCGTATTTAAGTATATGGGTATTAAAGCTAAGTCTAAGACTACTAAAGGAACCGATCAGTTTGATATGGAGATGTTAGAGGACTTGTCTAAAGAATATACCTGGGCAGAAAACTTACGTATCTACAATAAGTTGCTTAAGATTAAATCTACCTATATCGACCGCTTTATTGACGGTTCAGAAGATGGCCGTTACTATTTCTACTTTAAGCAGAATGGTACTGTATCCGGACGCTATGGTTCAGATGCTCAACAATTACCTAAACCTAAAGAAGAAGGAGAAGATGCTCCTATTATCGTTAAGTATACTAATATTGTTCGTGCATTCTTAATTGCAGGAGAAGGGCGTAAGGTAATTGATGCCGATTACGAGTCTCTTGAACCTCACTGTTTTGCTTCTGTAGCAGGTGATGTTAAGCTTCAAGAGATCTTTAATAATGGCTGGGACTTCTACTCTACTGTAGCTATTCAGACTGAGAAGCTAGAAGGTGTATCTCCGGATAAGAAAGCTCCTAACTACCTTAAGAAACTAGACCCGGTTAAACGTAACCAAGCTAAGGCCTATTCATTAGGTATTGCCTATGGTATGGAAGCTTATGCATTGGGTATGACGCTAGGTATCCCTCAGAAAGAAGCAGAGAAGCTTGTTCAAGGTTACCTGGATGGCTTCCCTGAACTAAAGTCTTGGAGAGAAAACTCTCGTAAGCAGATTAAAGAGCATGGCTTTATTACTAACTATGTAGGACGTATTCGTCACTTACCTAAAGTAAAACGAATCTACGATAGATACGGAGAGCGTATCATGGATTGGAAGTTTAGAAACGAACTAGCAGCTCAATACGGTAAAGATGATGTTATGGCTCTTTATAGAGATTACCGTAACGGATTGAATAACTGTTTAAACTTCCAACTACAGTCATTAGCAGCAGCGGTAGTAAACCGAGCAGCTGTTCAAATTAACCGTAAAGCAAAAGAACTAGGCATTGATGCTAGAGTACAAGCTCAAGTACATGACCAGTTAATTATAAACGTATCAGAAAAAGACGCAGAGATGTTTGCGCCTATAGTACGAAACATCATGGAAACTACGACAGTTCTTCCGGGTGTAACCCTAAAAGCACCGCCAGAGATTTCTAATAACTGGAGAGATGGGCACTAAAATTATTATGTATAAATTAATACTAGAAGGAGCATTGTATGGAACGTTGGCTCAAATCATAACGTTCCTACAACTCCAAGGAAATATAAAATGGAACTGGTACGCAAAATACCCGGTCCTAGTCTTGATAGCATCTATACCTATCTCTATACTGTTTATCAAATCAGTAGAGAAGTTTGTAGCTGCTTTTAATGGAGAGATTTGGCCGAGTAGGTTGATTGGATTTGGTATAGGTATTATAGTTTTCTATATTATGAGCTATACTCTCTTTAATGAACCAGTAACAACAAAAACCTTTGTATGCTTAATATTAGCTTGTGCTATAATAGGTGTGCAGGTTTTTTGGACTTAGCATATTTATATTAAATCGACTCTAGGGCGAGTAGTTATAGTAAACAAATGTTAAACCGAGGATCTTAGGACCTCACAAACTGTAAATCAAATGAGTACAAATTTCAATGAATTCGACATTCTATTTCACAATTTTTTCCACCCAACAAGTGGATTTCTCTCGGCCGCAACGGCAAAACAACCACACCCCTTAAACATTTTCTACACCGAGGACAAACTTCATTTCGAAGTCGCTTGTACCGGACTTACAAAGGAAGATGTAAAAGTGAATATCGAAGAAGATATTCTAAAAATTAGTTATAAGAAACCAGAAGAGGATGACACACTTCATCCCGGAACTATCCATAGAGGTCTAGCAAGACGATCATTCGATTTAGGATACAAAATCTCAGCAAAGTATGATTTGAGCAAAGCAGAAGCTAAGCTTGAAAATGGTTTGTTAGAAATCGCTATCCCTATTTCGGAAAAAGCTAAACCAAAAACTTTAAAAATAAAATAAAAAACTCTGCCCTAGAGTTTGATTTTAGAGTATTAGTTCGTATATTAAATTTATTAAACAAGTTATAACAATCATGAAAGTATTAGAACCTCAAAATGACCGTGTGCTTATTCAACCTATCGAGGAAGATGAGCAAATGTATGGTAATATTGTAATCCCGGATATGGGTAAAGAGCGTCCTGAAATGGGCAAGGTAATTGCTGTAGGACCTGGACGTCAATCGGAATTCGGACATTATATTCGAGTAAACGCTAAAGTAGGAGACATTGTATTAGTCCCTAAGATCGGAACAATTCGTATTGAGTTCGAAGGAGATGAGTACTACATCACACAAGACAGAGAAATTTTAGCAACAGTAAAAGAATCACAAGCATAATGGAAAAGAAAGTAACGTATTCAAAAGAAGCTCGTGAAGAGTTATTATCAGGAGTTAAACAATTAGCAGACGCAGTTGTAGCAACATTAGGACCTTCAGGTCGAAATGTAATCATCGAACAAGAGATGGGAAGCCCTATTTCTACTAAAGATGGTGTTACGGTAGCAAAAGCTATTGAACTAGAAGATAAAGTACAAAATATCGGAGCACAGTTAGTAAAGCAAGCATCAATTAAAACAGCTGATGAAGCAGGTGATGGTACAACTACATCTACGTTGTTAGCATATTCGATTGCTAATTCACCAATTGATGATACTGATAACGTAGTAGAAATTAAAAGAGGAGTAGATAAAGCAGTAGCTACAATCGTAGACTACTTAGCAGAGCACTCTCAAGAGATAACGGATGAAGAGCAGTTAAAGCAGGTAGCTACCATCTCAGCTAATAACGACACCGAAGTAGGTGAGTTGATTTCCACTGCCATGGACAAAGTTGGTAGAGATGGAGTTGTTACAATCGAGGAATCACGTACCGGAGAAACCTATCTGGAAACAGTAGAAGGTATGCAATTCGGCAGAGGTTATAAGTCCCCGTACTTTGTAACGGACAACAGCACTATGCAAACTGTTCTTCAAAATCCGTTGATCTTAATTACAGACAAGCGATTAAATTCTGTTAAAGAGTTACTCCCTGTATTAGAAGCATGTTCTTCTCAGAACAAGTCATTGTTAATCATTGCAGATGATATCGATGGAGAAGCGTTATCTACATTAGTAGTTAATAAGATGCGAGGTATTCTAGCTTGTGTGGCTGTAAAGGCACCTGAGTTTGGAGATCGTAAGAAAGCTATCTTAGAAGATATTGCAGTATTGACAGGTGGTCAAGTAATCTCTACAGAGAAAGGAATGAAGCTAGAGAAGTTTAACCCAGACTGGTTAGGTAAAGCTAAGAAAGTAACAGTAGGAAAAGATACTACTACGATTATTGATGCAGCAGGAGAAGACGCAGCAATTACCGGCCGAGTAGAGGAGTTAAAGACTCAAATTGAAGAAGCTAAGTCTCCATTCGAGAAAGAGAACTTACAGGATCGTTTAGCTAAGTTTATTGGCGGTGTAGCGATTGTATATGTAGGTGGTCATACCGAAGTAGAGATGAAAGAGAAGAAAGACCGAGTAGATGATGCTCTACATGCAACCAGAGCAGCTCTAGAAGAAGGTATTCTACCTGGAGGAGGTATTGCATTACTAAATGCATCTAAGTACCTAGATACAAACCCAGTAGAGACAGATAATGAATCTCAAGCATTAGGAGTTCAATTTGTTAAATTAGCTTGCCGTAAGCCATTTATTAAGATCTTACAGAATGCAGGTTATACAAACGAACAGATTGCAGATATTCTTAATTCATTAGAATCAGAAGACGGATGGGTAGGTTATAATCCACGTACGAAGCAAATTGTAAATATGTTCAAAGAGGGTATTATTGATCCTGCTAAAGTAACACGTTTGGCGTTAGAAAATGCAGCATCAGTAGCAGGTACAATTTTATTAACCGAAGCAGTTGTCTCTAATATCAAGAAAGAGAAAGAAGAGAAGAACGACTTTGGCGGTATGATGTAAAACCGGAGGGGGAAGCAGGGGGGCGTCTGTCCCTCTCTTCACCGAAGGTGTCCCGCGCGAATATGGAAGTAGTTCCGGAAATTTTGTAGTAGGATCTTAAAATAATTTTTCGTATCTTTATTATATGAAAGAGCAAATGTATACCCCGACTCATACCCGTGAGCAGCTCCTTGGTACTAAGCTTAAAGGACTACGAAAATTGAATTATAACCCGTTTACTTGGTGGAGGATGTATGAATCTACCAATAAGCCCTTATCTTCGAGAGCCCATATCTCGGATAAGATTAAGAACGGAGACTATGATTACCCTCATTGGAAGTATCAAGCAGAGTTATGCGAGCATGACCTAAATGATATGTGGCAGAAGATGTCACCCGATTATGCAAAGTGGGTAGAGGAGTCGTCCTTGATGAGAGCGAGAAGGAAGAGATTGATTGAGGATCATGAAAAGGAAGAGAATAAAAAATTAGAGGAGTTGGTGAGAGAGTTCACAAGATACTATCGCGTGACTAAAGAGCAGGTATTAGATTTGATGTTAGAATGGGAAGGAGACTTATATGGATTCTACCAATTTATGGATGATCGTTACCGCATCAAACCCGCCCCGGTACCTAAATTTTAATACAATTAACTATTTATATAAACAATCAATTAAAAAACCATGACAATTATTGTAATTATTGCAGCAATCGCCCTAGTTGGAGGATTCATTTACTTAAAAAAATCGGAGAATAACACTGCCGAAACCGTTGCTAACATCGTAGAAGAGGCTAAAGCCATTCAAGAGGAAGCACAAGCAGAAGTAGCTAAAGCAGAAAAGCCTAAGAAAAAATCTGCGCCGCGTAAGAAGAAAGAAACTGCTTCTTCAACAGAAGGTCCTATTAAAGGAGAATATTATAAACAAACACGCTAATAATGGAAGCAAAATTGAATATCGGTATCGATCAAACAAGCCCGGTTTTATGCGATGAGTGCGGGGGCCACTTTTTTGAACAGGTCCTACATCTCAGAAAAGCATCTGGGTTATTAACAGGAACTGGAGTACCATCTTATGTACCGATTCCGGTTTTTGCTTGCTCGGCTTGCGGACATGTTAATGTTGAGTTCCTACCTCAAGAAGTACAAGAGTTGAGTAAATAAAATTAAAGAAAACGGCCGGGTGGAGGGTAGGAGCAAGACCCGGTCATATAGAGAGGAGTACGATTAATTTCGTGCTCCTTTTCTTTTTGGCCTATTTATAACAAAGAGTTGCGTAAAAGCATATAGTGCACGGTTGTAGCTTAACTTAAACTTAAAAATTAAAAGCTATGGCATTTAAAGACATTTTCAAAGACAGTAATGATTACAACGAAAAATCAATCGTTGGATTTGCATCATTCGCAGTAATGGTAATATTCGCAGCAGCGGATATCGTAACAGGTTTCTTAGGTAATCCATTAGTAATTGAGCCTATCATCTTCAATTCATTCGTTTACATCACATTAGGTGCATTCGGTATCGCTGAAGTAGGTAAAATCTTTGGTAAAAAATCAGAAAATCAAGATCAAGAATAATAAATTTTACTAACAATGAGTTTAAAAGCACTACAAACAAAATTAGGCTTAACAGCTGATGGCGCTTTCGGTCCAGGTACTATGAAAGCAGCAATGAAATTTTACAACCTTACTCCGGAAAGAGCAGCTCACTTCTTTGCTCAAACAGGACATGAGACAGGTGACTTCAAAGTATACAATGAAAACTTGAACTACTCAGCTCAAGGCTTACAGGGTATCTTTGGAAAATACTTCCCAGGTAACTTAGAAGAGTCTTATGCACGTCAACCAGAGAAGATTGCTAACAGAGTTTATGCATCTAGAATGGGTAACGGTGATGAGAAATCAGGAGATGGTTGGAAATTCCGTGGTCGTGGAGCAATCCAATTGACAGGTAAAGATAACTACACTCAATTCTCTAAGCACATTAATAAGCCTGAGATCTTAACAAATCCAGATTTAGTAGCAACTGACTATTCATTTGAATCAGCGTTATTCTTCTTCGATAAGAATAAATTATGGTCTATTTGTGATCAAGGTGTAAACGAAGCTGCTATTTTAGCTCTTACAAAAAGAGTAAACGGCGGAACTCATGGATTAGAAGATAGAAAAGCTAAAACGTTAAAGTACTACGGATTCGTTAAAGCATAAGAAAAAGTTGCTCTTATGAGTATTTTTTCGTAAATTAATAAAAGGTTTAAAACCAATGAAAAAAACAAATATTATCTTAATAGGGATCATAGCGGTTTTGGCCGCTTATATCCTGTTCTTTGTACAAGCACCTTTAAAGGTAGATGTTAAAGGATATGAGGTTAAGATCGACTCTCTTCAACATACAGTAGATTCTATATATGTTGAGAACGGCAAACTAGATAACCAAATTGCTGAATTTGAAGCTGAAGTAGAAATTCAGGATAATAAAATTCAGAGCTTAAAAGACAAATTAGTATTAATTAAACAAGAAACAAATGAAAAAGTTAAGTCTGTCGATTCTTATACTGATGACGAGCTTGAGCGTTTTTTCACAGAACGTTACAAAGGACTCATCAGCGATTCAACTGCGCAAGCCGATAGCACGTCTCGTAATTAAGGATTTGATTAAAGGCGACGGAGCTCAAGTTGAACTCAATAACCTACATCAAACTTTAACAGCTACAGAACAAAAGGTGGCATTGAAAGATAGTATTATTGTTACACAAACTAGTAAGATTGTGAATCTTAATGAGATTATTCTTAAGAAGGATGAGCAGTTTCAATTACAACAACAGCTTTCTAAGGATTTAGAGAAAGCATTAAAGGCCGCTAATACGCGAGTATTTTTCTACAAAATAGGCTCTGGAGTAGCTATTGTGTCTACTCTACTGTTGTTGGTTAAATAATAGAAAAATGGAAAAGTTACGTAAAGGTTTATTCCCCTTCATTATTGCCCTTTCAGCATTATCAGTTAGTTTATCCGCGGCCTTTTACTCAGTATCAGGCCTCGGTAAGCTATTTGCCGGTGCTTCTACTCAAGTTATTATAATGGCGTCTTCTTTAGAGATTGCAAAATTAGTAATAGCCTCTCTTTTATACCAATACTGGGATACTCTTAATAAAGTATTGAGAGCTTATCTAGCAATTGCTACAGTTGTATTGATGTTAATTACTTCAATGGGTATTTATGGCTTCTTATCTGGAGCTTATCAAGAAACAGCTAATAGAGCTGGAACCGTAGATGCACAAGTTACTCTACTAGAAACTAAAAAAGCAAATCTTGTAGGTCAGAGAGACTTATTAACTAAAGAAAAAGAAGCTTTAGTAAGTAGCATGGCAAATCTACAATCTGGATTAGCTAATAACAAAACTAGCTACGTAGATAAGAAAGGTAACTTAATACAGTCAAGCAGTTCAGCAAATAGAAAGTCTCTAGAGAAGCAATTAGAGTCTTCTACAACTAGACAAGATAATCTAAATATAAAATTAGATGATGTTAATAATAAAATCTTTGAATTAGATAATCAGATTGTTGAAGTAAAAACAGGTAGTGATATTGCTGCAGAATTAGGCCCGCTTAAGTACATTTCCGGACTTACAGGAACGCCAATGGATCAGATTGTTAACTACCTACTCCTTATTATTATATTCGTATTCGACCCTCTAGCAATCTCATTAGTAATTGCAGCTAACTTTGCTTTTGCTCAGTTAAAACCAAAAGAGACTTTATATGAAGATAAGGCTTATCACGATGAAGTGAAGGAATGGGATGTGACTCTACAGGATGGATTAGACGAAGACGATGATTACCCTGAACCTAATGAAGCATTAAAAGAAGCTGCAGAAAGGTATAAAGAGCTAAAGAACCAGGGAGAGATACAAGAAGAACCTATCAGATTAGCAGAAGAAAAGATATTAGAAGAAGATTGGAAGATAGTAGACGAAGCCGGAAAGGAAATAAAAGATCAACCAGAGCAAGTAAAGATAGTTAAAATACTTCAAAAGACTCCTTCCAGAATGAGAGTACAGTATTCAAATGGTAAAGAGGGTTGGGTATCTAAAAATATAAAGCCGGACGAGGATAATAGTATTAGGTATTTATAAAGTATATTTGCTAGTCTGCGTATTTTTTCATATCTTTAAAGAATAAATAAAAGTTTTATCATGAGTAAAATAGAAGAGGCTATTGCCAAGAGGTTATTAGAGAGGGCTGATGTAGGCTTCCGGAAGTACGGTGTAACTATGGAGAGAGATGATCTCAACTTTTTAGACTGGTTAACACATTTGCAGGAAGAATTATTAGACGCTGCGGTTTACGTAGAAAAATTAAAAGGTTATGCCCAAGAAAATACCACAACTAGTCAAGCTAGTACAGGAGAGTAAGATTAAGCAAACAAAAGCTAACAAACATATTTCATATAGCCAGTTATCTAGTTTTGAAAATTGTCCTAAGCAGTGGTACTTAACTTACGTAAGAAATTTAGCTCCTTATAAACCATCCATACATGCTGTATTTGGTACAGCTATGCATGAGACTATACAATTCTGGTTAGACGTTCTTTATAACGATACAATAAAGAAAGCTAACGAAATGGATTTACATAAGCTTTTACAAGAGAATATGGTGAAAGCCTATAAAGCTCAAAAAGCAATGTATAGTCATGAGCATTTTTCTGATCAAAATGAGATGAATCTATTCTATTTAGACGGGATTCATATTCTTGATTTTATAAAGAAGAAAAGAGTCTTATATTTTTCTAATAAAAATACTTACCTAGCTGGTATAGAAACTTTACTCTATCAAGAACTAAGACCTGGAGTATTTTTTAAAGGGTTAATTGATATAGTACTTTACAACGAAACAGTAGATAAGTGGTATATTATAGATTTAAAAACCTCTACATCAGGATGGTCTGACTACGTAAAGAAAGACGATACTAAAATAGCTCAGGTACTTCTATATAAAGAGTTTTTTGCTAAGCAGTTCAATATTGATATCGATAAGATAGAAGTAGTGTACTATATCTTAAAGAGAAAAGTACCTATGGAAGCTGAATTTGCTTCTATGCAAAGACGAGTACAGGAATTCAAACCACCTTCTGGTAAGATAAAGACCGGTAAAGCAGTTGCAATGATGAATAGGTTTGTACAAGAGACTTTAGATGAAGCTGGAAACTTTTTTGATAAAGATTTTCAAGCTACTCCATCGGAAAGTAGTTGTAGGTTCTGCGTTTTTAGAAATAATCCTATCTGCCCACAGGGTGTTTAGGTATTTTCTATATATTTATATATGTATATAATATTATAAGTTATGAGTAATGGTTCAAAAAAACTAACAACAGTTCAGTTGGAAGAAGATCTACTTCAGCAGTTTAAATTTACCTGTGTAAAATATAAATTTTCTTTTCAAAAACTTGCTTCACGAGCAATTTTTCTTTATATTACAGATAAGGAGTTTAGAGATTTAATTCACCAACAGACAGACACAAAAGTTAAATAAGTTTCATGCAAGAAAAAATTGGTTACTTAAAAAAAGAAGAGCGTAAAAAGATCTTACTTTTATGCGACGACATTCGAGTACATTCAGGAGTCGGAACAATGGCTAAGGAGATTGTCCTAGCAACAGCACACCGTTACAATTGGGTTAATTTAGGAGCTGCAGTAGTACATAAAGAGGAAGGTACTGTTATAGACTTATCCGAAGACACTGCTAAAGAGACAGGGATAGAAGATCCATCTGTTAAGATTTACCCTTGCACAGGATACGGTGATCCTTTTAAACTTAGAAAGCTTTTAAAAGACGAAAAGCCTGACGCTATCTTCATCTTTACAGATCCAAGATACTGGGTTTGGTTGTTTGATATGGAAAGAGAGATTAGATCTAAAATTCCTATCCTCTATCTTAACATATGGGATAACTTTCCAGCACCTATGTACAACAAGCCTTATTATGAATCTGTAGATTTACTAATGGCTATCTCTAAACAGACTAAGTTAATTAACGAACTTGTATTAGGAGACGTAGCTGAAGATAAAGTTATTAAATACGTACCTCACGGAGTAAATGAAAAGTACTTCTTTCCAATTGATGAAAAATACGAAGATTGGGATAAGTTTGTAGACTTTAAAAAAGAAGTATTCAAAGGAAAAGATATACAATATGTTGTATTCTTTAACTCACGAAATATTCATAGAAAGAAAGTTGAAGATTTGATTTTAGCTTATAGATTCTTCTGTGATAATATAGGACAGGAAGCAGCTAAGAAATGTGCATTAGTTATGCATACTCAAGTAGTAGATCAAAACGGTACAGACTTAGCGGCAGTTAAAGAAGCTTTATGTGATCCTTCTTATGTGAATGTATTCTTCTCAGCAGAGAAGCTAAATACAGCACAGATGAATCTACTTTATAACTTAGCAGATGTTACTGTACTTCCTTCTGCAAACGAAGGATGGGGATTATCTTTGACTGAGTCTATGATGGCGGGTACAATGATTATTGCAAATGTAACAGGAGGTATGCAAGATCAAATGAGATTCTCTAAAGACGGTAAATGGGTTGAGTTAAATAAAGACTTCCCATCCAACCATAGAGGTACTATTAAAGAGTGTGGTGAGTGGGCAGTACCTGTATTCCCTTCTAACCTATCAATAGTTGGATCACCTCAGACACCTTATATCTTTGATGATAGATGCTCTCCAGAAGATCTAGCTCTAGCAATAGAAAAAGTCTATAGTATGACACCAGAAGAGCGAGAGAATAAAGGAGCTGAAGGACGCAAGTGGGTATTATCTGATGAAGCAATGATGACAGCTACTAATATGGGTAAGAACGTTATTGCTGCTATCGATGAAACTTTTGAGAAGTTTAATCCTAGAGGTAAGTACGACCTTATCAAGGTAGGTACTTTAGATACAAATTACATTCAACATAAATTAAGCAAATATAGTTATGAGTAAAACAAAGGTCGTAGTAAGTTGTCCAATAGATACCTACTCTGGGTATGGAGCAAGAGCAAGAGACTTTGTACAAGCTCTTTTAGAGTTAAATAAATACGATGTACGAATTTTATCACAACGATGGGGTAATACTAGACAAGGTTATTTAGAAGATCATAAAAGAGATGACTTATCTAGTCTAATTATACCTCAGTTAACATATGAACCAGATGTATGGATTCAGATTACAGTTCCTAATGAATTCCAGAGAGTAGGAAAATATAACATTGGAGTAACAGCTGGTATTGAAACTACCTTAGCATCTCCACAATGGGTGATAGGCTGTAATGTTATGGATTTAGTAATTACATCTTCAAAGCATTCTAAAGTGGTCTTTGAAGAGAGTAAGTACGATATGATCGATCAAGCAAAAGGTATTAAAGAAAAGATTGAATTAAAAAAACCTATAGAGATTCTTTTCGAAGGAGCAGATACAAACAAGTATGCTCCTCTAGCATTACCTACAAAATTCCAATTAAAAGATATACCAGAGAACTTTTGCTTCTTGACTGTAGGTCACTGGCTACCAGGTTCATTAGGACATGATAGAAAGAATATTGGCTTACTTGTTCGATTGTTCTTAGAGACATACAAGAATAAACCAAACCCACCAGCTCTTATTTTAAAGACAAGTATGGTTACTTCTTCTATTATGGATCGAAATAGGATTCTAAACAATATTGAGAAGATTAAAAATGAGGTTAAAGGTACTTTGCCGAACATCTACCTACTTCATGGAGATCTATCAGACGAAGAGATGAACGAACTGTATAATAACTCTAAAGTAAAAGCTATGATTAGCTTAACTAAAGGAGAAGGATTTGGTAGACCTCTATTAGAGTTCAGTTTAGTAAATAAACCAATCATTGCTTCAGCTTGGTCTGGGCAGGTAGACTTCTTAGATAAAGAATTATCTATACTAGTAGGAGGAGAGTTAAAACCGCTTCATAAAAGTTCTATACAGAATGAAGTACTTGTAGAGGGTAGTAGCTGGTTCTTCCCTTATGATAATCATGCTATGGCAGCTATGAAAGAGGTGCAGAAGAATTATGATAAGTATAGAGTTAATGCTAAGAAATTAGGATATAAAAATAGAACTAATTTTAGCTTCGAAAAAATGAAAGAAGCTTTGGATGAGATCTTATCAAACTACGTGCCGATCTTCCCTAAACAAATAGAGCTGATGCTCCCTAAACTAAATTTACCAAAACTAGAAAAAATAGACTAATATGGATACTTTAACAATCTGTAAAAGATGTGGTGGAAATGCTTGCTACGAGCAGCATATAGACGAAGCTACAAAGACATGGTTATGTATGGCTTGTGGTTTTACTACCTCAACAGTAATGCAAGATAATGGAGCAGTTGTAAAAACAGCTGTGGAGTCCTCACCAGAGTTATACAAAGATTTAAAATTTGTAGATGATAAGAACCTTGCATGGTTACCTGCTACCATTACTATACCTGAAAAAGGAATGGTATTCTTAGACGGTACAACTGCTAAGGACTGGGTATGGGCTGGAGTACGAGCAATCAAATTAACACAAGAAGAAATTGATAGCAAGAAATACCCAGAAGGACATAACTTTAAAATGGATATGCAAAACTTAAAGCAATTCGGACAGAGAGATTTTATGGATGCTTTAGAGTATATCGGATTCTTTCAAGTAGAAATGTAATATGAAAATTAGTTACGCTATAACCGTTTGTAATGAGTATGAAGAGATTCAAAAATTAGTAGAGTTTCTTCGTACTAAGAAACGTATACATGATGAAGTAGTAGTTCTATACGATCAAAAAAACGGAGATGAGCGGATAGCTAAATGGTTAACTAAGCAGAATATTTATCCAAATATTCAATTCTGGAGAGGTTTAGGCTTCGACGGTCATTTTGCTGATTGGAAAAATAAGTTAACTGAGTACTGTACTGGAGATTATATCTTTCAGATTGATGCAGATGAGATGCCATCTGAAAGTTTAATTAACATCATACCTCATGTTATTGATATGAATCCTGATAACGATGTTTACCTAGTTCCTAGAATTAACACAGTAGAAGGGTTAACTCAAGAACATATTAAAAGATGGGGATGGAAAGTAGATGGAAGTGGTTGGGTAAATTTTCCTGATTACCAATGGCGAATTTGGAAAAATAAACCTGAGATAAAGTGGGTTAATAAAGTACATGAACGCTTAGATGGGTTTAAAACCTACTCAGCATTACCTGCAGAATCAAGCTTTTGTTTATACCACCCTAAAGATATTGCTCGACAAGAAAGACAAAACAGTTATTACGAAACTTTATAGTTATGAATATATACGTAGACATAGATGAAACGATTTGCTATTACGAAGGAGAAAGAGAATATGAATACGCAATCGGCATTCCAGAAAATATAGAGAAGATAAATAAACTCTACGAAGAAGGAAATACAATTACATACTGGACTGCAAGAGGGACTGTACATAGAGATAGAATCCCTGAATACGAAGACCTAACCTTATATCAATTAAATGCATGGGGTGCAAAATTCCATCAACTAATTGTAGGAGAAAAACCTGCTTATGATTTAATTATCTGTGATAAAAGTAGGAGAATTGAAGAAATTTAATTATATTAGAATATGAAAAAGACTTACATTATCGCCGAGATCGGAATCAACCATAATGGTGATCTCAAAAACGCACTTAGACTTATCGATATTGCTGCCGCTGCAGGATGTGACGCTGTTAAGTTTCAGAAAAGAAACCCAGATGTATGCGTACCAGAGCATCAGAAGAACATTATGAGAGATACTCCATGGGGTCAAATGACTTACTTAGAGTACAAGTATAAAGTTGAATTCGAAAAAGCAGAGTACGATGTTATTGATGCTCATTGTAAATCACATGGCATAGAGTGGTCTGCATCTCCTTGGGATATGGATTCTCTAGAATTCTTAAAGCAATACGACGTACCGTTCTTAAAAGTACCATCAGCTATGTTAACAAATGATGAGTTACTAGAAGGATGTGTTGCTTCAGGTAAGAGAGTTATATTCTCTACAGGAATGTCTACTAAGGAAGAGATTGACCATGCAGTAATGGTATTGCGTAAAGCCAAACTTGTACATAATAACCCGCATAAGATTGGATTGTTACACTGTAATTCTACATATCCAGCTCCTATCAACGAATTGAACTTAGCCGGTATTCAGACTCTTCAGAATGAGTATGTTGATTTTGAAATCGGTTATTCAGGTCATGAGTTTAGATTAGGTACTACGGTAGCGGCTGTGTACTTAGGAGCTTCTATTATTGAACGTCATATTACATTAGATAGACAGATGTGGGGTTCTGATCATTTAGCATCGGTAGAGCCACAAGGTCTTTTCAAACTTGTAAGTGGTATTAGAGAGTTAGAACAAGCCTATGGCGACGGTATAATACAGGTAACAGAATCAGAGAAACCAGTACGAGCAAAATTGAGAGGATAGTGTATAAATTACTAACAGACTTTCCAGTAGCAGTAGATTCCCCGGACCATGTATATCCTCAAGGTACTAAAAACATTTTGGGAGGCCCCTATTATACATGGTCTGATGGGCATAATCCTTTTGTAGACGAAGTTGTAGATTATTTTAAAAAATCTACTCTAAGAGTATTAGATTTAGGAGCAGCTAGTGGATATCTTGTATCAGATTTTTTAAGTAGAGGATGTCAAACAGTAGGATTAGAAGGAAGTAACTGGCCTATTGTAAATAATGTAAGCAATTGGGAGAAGCTTCAAAATAAGAATTTATTCACATGTGATATTAGCAAACCTTTTCAGTTATTTGAATCAGATAAAGAAGCTAAGTTTGACTTAATAAATGCATGGGAAGTTATTGAACATATAGCTCCGAAAGATTTATCTACATTTGCAGATAATGTATACAATCATTTAGCAGATGATGGAATTTTTGTATTCAGTTTATCTCCCTGGTTTGAACCTTCTAAGATAGATTCTAAAATAAACCTACACCTTTCCTACGAGATAAATAAGAAAGCTCAATGGGAAGAGATTTTTAATAAGTTTGAGTTCGTTGGACCGTTATCCGAACAATATGATAGCGGCTACCATTATATTTTTAACTATAGATACAGAGGAAAAGTAAGAGAAGCAGAAGGAGGCACTCATACTTTTTGGAGTACGTTACAAAAGAAAAAGTAATGCTTGCAAAATACAAAGACAAAAAGATACTAATACTAGGAGGAGGTCAATCTACTCTAGATACTAAGTGGGAAAACCTTCCTTATGATTATTTATGGACCTGTAATGACTTTTATTTAGAACCTCGAGTACTAAATCAAGAGATAGACTTGTATGTTCTTGCATACACAACCCCTCTTAAAGAAGAAAAGTTAATTAATAAACTAACTAATAGTAATACTACAGTTATTTACGAGACATCTCACTACAGAGGTAAAGAGCGAACACCAGGTTTCAGAACTTTCAAAGAGACTATCAACATACCGATTCACGAAACAGAATTACAATTCTTCAAAGATAATCACCGCCCGGCTTATAAATCCGGAGCTGCTTTTAGATTAATACAGCTTGCTTTATCTACAGAAGCTAAGACAATTTACTTTGCAGGCTTTGATGGGTTTAATAAAGACTTTAGTAATATCCACGCCTTCACAAAACATAAAGGACTTAAAGATACAGATACAAGAAGAGATTACGAAGGACACCCAATGTCTTATTTAAGTATTTTTACAGATGCTTATACCGTTTTAAAAGGAGTAAGAGGTCATGAGACCTTACAAAACCTAGGAGAAGGATTTGACTATAATATAGGAACCCCTATAAGTAGAGAATATTTTCCATTGACAGAAGAAACAAAAAAACTAATATGAAAGATATAGCAGAAGTTGCTTTTGTAGTCCAAGCAAGACTTAACAGCCAAAGAGTACCTCGTAAGATGATTAAGCCTTTCGCTGATACAAACCTATTTAAGTTAGTATTAGATAAGTTATTAACTTCTAATATAATCCCACGCAACAACATTATAGCTTCAGTACATGAAGAAGAGTTATCAAATATAGCAGCTCAGAAAGGAGTTTATGTATTTGGAAGAAGTTATGAGTCAGCTAACAACGATAATAGCTTACAGAAGATCTATGAATGGCATGATAAGTTACCTCCGTGGTACAAATATGTAGTTTTAATTTCTGGTTGTAATCCTATATTAACAACCCATACTATAGATTCATTTGTAAGACAGTTCTTAGTACAAGAAGAAGAAAACTTATTTGCAGTTATAGAAAAGAAACAATACTACTGGAATAAAGAAGGTGCGTTAGTAACTCCTTGGCCAGAAGATCAGACTATAATGAATACAAAAGCAGTAGAACCTACTTATGAAGCAGCTCACGTATTGTATGCTTCAAGATTAGATTTGATTGCACAAGATAGGTTTATGGGAGATTTTCAAGCACCCGGAGGAATTAGATTATTCACTATGCCAGAATTAGAAGCATTCGATATCGACTATGACTGGCAGTTTAAAGTAGGAGAGGTTTTATATAATGAATTCTGCAACACCAAGCGTACTAGCTAAAATACATACATCAGGAGATTCTTTTGATAGAATACAAGCATTAAAAGACGCATACAAAGGACAGACTGCTTATTTAGTTACTTGTGGGCCTTCTCTATTGACACATGATAGAGATGTTCTAATAGAGAAACTAGAAGGTAAGTTAGTTATTGCATGTAAACAATCTTATGAGTATATTAAAGAGGTAGTAGATTTTCACTTACTATCTGTCTACAATTACCAACCTTACGAATACTTCTCTGAGAATACAATCAGACATTGGCAATTAACTGCTATGAATATTCAAGGAGAGTTAGATAGAATACAGCAATGGAATCAACGAATTGATTTAGCTATTCCAGTCTACTCCACTCCTTGGGTCACTAAAGACCAGACTACTGCTTATACTAGAAATTTTGATAACTGGAAATTATATAGTGAAGGTAAAATAGTATGGGGACCTGGTATAATGTATGAATCAGGATTTCCTCTAGCATTACATTTAGGATGTACAGACATTGTAACTATTGGATGGGATATTGGAGATTTAAGTAAATACCCTTCTAAGAACCTAATGTCAGTAGATGAGAATTGGATAGACCAACATGCTAAAGAACTTTATAAAGTAGACGTAGGAGGAGGACCTGAATACGAAGAACTTTTACACACGATAGAATGTACGGACAAAATGTACGATTGGTTCTTGGAAAATGAAATAAAAGTTCGTATCTTATCAGAATCAAATCCTGCTGATGAAAGGTTTGAACGTATTACTTTAGAACAGTTATGATATTATTCCAAATGCACATAATGTGGTATGAAGCCGAGATGGTTAATGAAACTCTCGATTCAATACAAGCTGCTTTAGAACAAGCACCTGACCTAGATGTACGTTTAAAATTCTGTATCAACAAGCAGACATATTTAGAAAAACCAGAAGTAGGAACTGTAGATGAGATGATCGATAAGTTTATAAATCATCCATTAATGAGTAGAGTTGAAATCTGGGAGAAAGATGATAGGTCTGAATTTTATAATATAGCTGATTGGAGACGAGAGATCTATAATCCAAAAGCTAAGTATGTAGTTTGGGGTGAGACAGATACACTACTACCTGTAGATTTTTTCTATATCCTTCAGCATACTGAAATAGAAACACCACACCTACTTACCTTTGCTTCTAGACCAATGTGGGATAATAGCTGGGATATTGTTACGCATAAAAAACTACAGGGTTATAGTAAGCCATGTAAATGTGGAGATAACCATAGAGAGGATTGTATAGAGCTTTTAGAAGCTCCTTTTAAGTATAAGGATGTAATAACACAAGAGCAGTTAGATAGTTTTAATCAAGAAAGCGATATAGAGATGCAACAAGTACCGTTAAAGATTGACGGGTCTCTTTTGTGTATCTCTTCCGGAGTACCTTATCCTTGGATACCTGCTGATATGCATTTTGTACGAGAAGATACTTGTGCAGAGAATTTCTTTAAAGCTAAGTTAATACCTCAAGTATGTATAACAACTAGACTAAAAGGACATAACTACTGGCATCCAAAGAAGAGAGTGAATACATCAGCTACTCGAAATGATGAGTTGTTTAAAGTATACGCAAAGAAGAGTGAAGACGCAATGATAAAATTTCTAAGAGAAGTATATGAATCTAGTAACAATATATAGGATAAGCGATTATAGCAATCCAGAGAAGGTTAAACCTGATTACGCGAGTAAAGAAGATTGCTTGAGAGTATATGTAAGAGAATTCACAAACAAGAACCTGATTGTGTTATGTGATAATGTTACAAAAGAAACTCATGAAATGGTTAAGAAGTATGCAGAAGAAGAAAACATATATCTTACTAAGAACGGTAATACAGGATCTTTTCTAGCTAGCTTACAACTAGCATATAATATAATTAAAGAAGGATTAGCACCTGAAGATACTGTTTTCTATTTTCTAGAAGATGACTACCTACATAGAAGAGGAGCTTACTTTATATTAATGGAAGCTTTTAGAGAACTAAACGCCGACTATGTAACACTTTATGATCATCCAGATAAGTACCAGAACTTTAAAGACCCTAGGTACCAATGGGGACATGGATTAGTAGACATAGAAGAAGATGGAATTAGAAAACCAGGAGTAATCTACAATGTAGGTAAGCAAGATACTATCTATGTGAGTAAATCAACTCATTGGCGTACAGTAGACAGTACAACAATGACATGGGCTACTACAGCTAAAAATATTAAAGAGGATTATGAAGATCTTTATAATTTACACGAAGGACAGCCTTTACCAATGGGCGGTACTACTTTTAAGTTATTAGCCGAAAAAGGTAAAAAGCTTCTTAGTCCAATTACTGCATATTCAACTCATGCAGAAGAAAAATGGATGGCTTATTTTATTGACTGGAAAAAAGAATCATTATGCTAACATATTGTATTAGTACGTACAATAATCTACCGTACTTAAAACTAGCAGTAGAGTCTGTTAGAAAGAATAGCTATTTTAAAGATGCTCCGTTTATTATTCATGCAGAGAATTGTACAGACGGAACCTACCAATGGTTAGCTGATAATGGAGTAAAATACAACCTAACGATCTATATTAAAGACTTAGAACCTTCTGGATTAGGGCAAGGTATGAATTTTGTAGCTGAAAAATGCGAAACAGAATACATTAACTTCCTACATTCAGATTTCTACGTTACAGAGAATTGGGACCTAGAGCTACTTAAAGTACATGAAGCTAATCCTGATAAGAAGTTATGGGTTAACTCTTTTAGAATAGAACCTAATATGTTTAACTCTCCAACTCGTCATGGAACTTTACTAGTAGAGCCATCAGACTTTGGCAGTTATGCAAATGACTTTGATAAAGAAAGATTAGAAGAGTACGCTAAAGAGTTTGCTCTTCTAAATGACTTTCAGATACCAAAAGGAGAAGGAGTTTCTGGTTTAGTAAAGAAATCTGTTTGGGATGAAGTTGGAGGAAATGATCCTCTATTTGCCCCTACTAGCTGGGATGATATGGATTTGTTTTTGAGAATGAAAGAAGCAGGTGTTGAGTTTGTAATGCCGTCTAAATCTGTAGTATGGCATTTCGGAGCTAGAGGTAGTCACCGACTAGAAGAAAACGGAGGACAATCCTCAGAAAGACAGAAGAGAGCAGAGGCTGAGAATGTAAGAAAATTTTATAGTAAGTGGAATGGTCTACCAACCTTTGATGCTTACGGAATGATAAATGGAGTTAGATAATGGAAAAAATAACATTTTGTATTCCTAGTAAGAATAATCTAAGGTACTTAAAGACCTGTATTAAGTCTATTAGAAAGAATGCATTCAGACCAGATCATGAAATAATCGTATTTGTAGATTCAGATAACGATGGTACAGTAAACTGGCTTGTAGAGAATTCTGACAAGTATAACGTTGACTATTTTGTAAATCCTAAGTTAGGTAAAGAGTTATACGGAATCGGTAAAGCTTATGACCGTTGTATAGAGCTTAGCACTACAGATGTCTTTATGATATTCCATGCTGATATGATCTTAGGAAAGGATGCTGATTATAATGCATTTAACCAACTGCAGAAAAAGACAGTAGTGTGTTCTACTAGAATCGAACCACCGTTGCATCCAAATGCAGGAGAGAAGATCTTAATGGACTTTGGAGTATGGCCAGAAGAGTTTAAAGAAGAAGCTTTTAATGAGTTTGTAATTAGAGAGAATAAATCAAGTCAGGTAACAGAAGGAATCTTTGCACCATGGATGATGTATAAGGAAGACTACTCGTTACTAGGCGGACATGATCCTATTTTAAAATCAGCTAGAGAAGATTCGGATATCTTTAATAGAATGCTTTTAGCAGGATTTAACTTTATACAACCTTGGTCAAGCTTAGTATACCATTTTACAGGTAGAGGCGGGCAATTCCAGCATGGAAGCGTAGGAGAGAAGAAAGATGAAGAGTGGCAACAGCTTATGAATAACTCTACTAGAGAGTTCATACGTAAATGGGGTTCTAACGTGAAACACACGTCGCTAATGAAGCCAATTGTAAGTCCTAAATACAATATAGGTTTTGCAGTTAAACACTGTAATTTACAGCTATTAGACGCATTAGAACCTTGGTGCGATAGGATTTATACCGATGATGAGTTGCAGATTATATTTGCAGCATACTACGAATATGAACATAAGAGAACTAGTTATGATTTGAGGAAAAGAGTATTAACATTAGGTTACCAAGATCCACATGATTATGACGACATTACAGTAGAAATTGATGGGAAAACTTTTAATAATCAAGACTTTCAAGTGCTACAACAACTACCTGATATACTACAGGAACAAGGTCACCCAGGTAAGTTTAAGTTAGGGAATATGACTATAACAGTTAGGCGCTTAGAAGAGCACCAAAATTCTCTAATACAAATATCCTAAGCTATTTATTTATATAATTGAAAACATTTCAAACACTATGGACTATATAAAAGAAATTAAACAAATAATAGGTGAAGCAGCAAAAGTAAACTTTGCTGGACATTCATTTATCTTAAAGGTAGATGTAAACGAAGATCCTCAGAAGAAAGGTATCAAGGTACAATTCTTACCTACTCAGTTTGGAGCAATCACTCCTACAGAACAAAACGACATTGCTATTGAATTAGAAGAAAGACTTGAAAAAGGTCTAGCAGAGTTCGGAATGAGAGTAGAAAGAGACCGTAACCTAAAGGATAAGACAATCGTAGGATTCTTCATCTACATTGAGTATATAGATAAGATTGTACGTCAAGCATTATCAGGACAGAACCCAGGTGCTGCTGCTCCAGAAGAAGCTCCAGAAGATAAGTTAACAGCTTAGAAATTATTATAATAGGTTACTTTAAATTGATTAGATATGAATGAGAAAACTGCTATAAGATCAATTGTAAAGAACTACTTAAAGGTTGGTTTTAAACTAAAGCTTAAAGAACAAGATAGAACTCTTATGAATAAGAAGCTGTTTATAGAGACCTTGACTATTTTAAGAGAAATAGAAGATAGGAGAGATTTTATGGAAGAGGAGATTGGACTTGACCCTACAGTGTATGAAGAGAAGTTTATACAGGTTATCGAAAATCTCTTCAAGATGATATTTAATAAGCAACAAATGACGTTGATTAATCTCTACCTTTTCGATCTAGTTCACGATCAAGAGTGGGACGGAAAACTGAAATTAGACTTAAAAGTAGGTAGCGGAGAAGTCCAACAACAAGTCTTCAACTTCAGAACTCCAGCAGAGGTTTGGGACGTTATAGAGTTACTTAAATAATGTAAAATGATTTTAATAGATTTAAAAAAATACAAATCCTTAGATCAAGCTTTAAAAGCTTATAAGCAAAAACATAACAAATTAGGTATAGTAAAAGAACTAAGAGACCGTCAGGAATTTGTTAAACCTTCAGTTAAGAAGAGAGCTCAAAATTTAAAAGCACAATATGTGCAAAAGAAATTCGGACCTAAAGATTAGGGAAATTCTTTTTTAAAAGTAGTGGCTTTAGAACTATATATTTCATATCTTTATGAACTATAAATTTAAAACGGTTATAATATGCAATTAGAAATGATTAACTGCACAAAGTGCAACTCCCTGATGCCTAAGTTGAGAAAAGAGAAATACGGATATTCTTTCTGTATTAATTGCTCAACAGAGAAGCCTTTAATGGCTAGAACAGTTACATTCGGCACTGGAGATGATATCTGGACTGATACGGAAATTATAACGCAAGATCAAGCTCAAAGAATTCTAGAATTAGAAGCTAATGCTCTAGGTAGAAAGGTAGTAGGTGAGATTGAAGCGTTAGACTTTGATACAGAAGAAGGACCAGTGTCACAATCTGTAACACCAATTATAAAACGTCTAATCGACGAAGACGAGATGGATGATCAATCAGCTTTTGTCTACGATGCAGATTATGATTCTGTAGAGGAAGAAGAAGATGATAAAGACGATATCTCAGATGATTAATAATGGCTAGACCTTCAAAAATATTATCTAAAGAAGATGTACTACGTGCAATAAAGATGACTCGCTCCAATCGAGCAGCAGCTAGGTACCTTCATGTTTCGTACAATCATTACAAAAAGTATGCTAAGCTTTATAAAGATGAAGATAGCGGATTGACTTTACTTGAGACACATCTTAACCAGTCCGGTAAAGGTATTCCTAAATTCTTAAGTAATGGAGGTAAGGAACCACCTTTGATGGATTTGATAGAAGGAAGGATACCTGTAGAGCATTTTGATGCAAAGAAGATCAAGCAGAGAATTATATTTGAAGCTCTAATTGAAGAGAAATGTAACAAATGTGACTTCAGTGAAAGAAGGGTATTAGATAATAAAATACCTTTAATCTTGAATCACAAAGACGGTAACCAGCGTAACTACCATTTAGATAACTTAGAATTTTTATGCTACAACTGCTCATTCTTATATGCTGCATCTCCAATTACAGATGCTCAGGTAGATGGAATGGAAGACTATGTACCATCTAAAGAAGAGTTTACTTGGGAGTTAGATGAATATCATCTTGAGCATTTAAAATCTCTAGGACTATACAAAGAGGAAGAAGAAAAACCAATCGGCCACGAATATATAACACGCCAGTAATATTTATGTACATGGAAGATAAATCAAAAAAAGGAAAACCTAAATTAAAAGGTAAGAGACCCAAGCCTCTAGAAAGAAAGGTAGCAGATGATTTAATCAAGTTACATGAACGTAATGAGAAGTTACGAGAGAAGAATATTAAGACGGACTTTTTTAAGCTATTCTAGTTGGAACTCAGCAGAAAAGTTCGTACATTTATTAACTAAAAGAAGTAATTATGATATACAAGTTTAATAAGAATTCTTTAAATTTTGAAAAGACAAGTAGATTCAAATTATTGATACGCCCTATACTTGCAACAGCTATAATCACAGGTGTATTTGGATATACAGCAAAACAAGAAGCAAGCATTCCAGAAGAACAAAAACTAATTGTACTAAAAGAGATTAATCAATTCTCAGAAGATAGATTAGTTGAGAAGATTGCAGGATTAAATTTTAGATTTCCTCATATTGTTTTAGCACAGGCTAAGTTAGAGTCAAATAACTTCCGTTCTTACTTATTCAAAGAGAATAATAATATGTTCGGTATGAAGTTAGCAAGCTCTAGATTGACCTTAGCAAAAGGATCAGAGCATGGATATGCTTCCTATGAGAGCTGGAATGAATCGCTAATGGACTATGCTTTATACTACTCTAGCTACTTAAAGAATATCAGAACAGAGAGAGAATACTATCAGTTCCTATCTAAGTTTTATGCAGAGGATGTTGCTTATGTAGAAAAAGTACAAAATTTAATTATAAAAGAAAAACTCAAATCTAAATTTTAAAAACAAAACAGGTTATGATTAGCATTTTTGAAAAAATCGAAAACTATTTTAAACGTAAACCAAAGTACAACGACAAAGAAGTAAAGCTTCTAGAAGTAGTTACTAAGATGGTTACAAGCCCCGACGTTGACTTAGTATGCAATCCAATGAATGGTGTGTATTATATCTCAAATGAGAAGATTCACTATTACATGAAAGTTACTGAGTTTGAGATTACCATTACTAATACAAAGTTTGCTTACAATCATGTCTATACAAGTGGCTTTGGTAACGAAATATTAAACTTAGTAAGAGAAGCTGTTAATCAGCAAGTTGAAGAGTTTGATAGAAAGGTTTTTATTAATGAAGTAAACCTTTTAACAAACATAGAAAAAGCCATCCGATAATATGATAGAAATAAATGTAAAGAATTATGATGAGTTAGATGAAATATTCAATCCTGAAAATGAAATCTTAATCGAAGGAATGTATAAAGCAGTTAACCAGGCTTTTAAGGAAGGTAAATCAACTGCTGAAGTATTTAGAATAACAGTAGGTGAAGCTGATTACAGCTACGAAGTGAGCGTTCCTAGAGAGGAATGGAGTAACGTATTAGAGACAGTCTTAAACTTCTTCCATAAAGAAGAACGAACTGATGAGTGTATTGATGTATGGCAGCTACAAGAGGGAATCAAATCAGGAAAAGTTTCTAAGAAAAAAGTTGCAAATAAGAATCAATAATCGTATATTAAATTATATAAACAATTAAACAGTTATAAGATGAATTACACACAGAAGATCTCAAAGATCGCAAGCAAGCGCCGTAACGGTGACGTTCCACGTATTAGTGAAGTATTAGAGAACAACTACAGTACTTCTCACATTACAAATGTATTAAATGGAGTTCGTTTCAACGATCGTATCGTTAACGCTGCTTACCGCTTGTTGTATCGCAGAGAAAGCAATGCTACAAAGATTAGCAAATTGACAACAAAATTGACAGAAACTAAGTCAATGGTTGTTGCTAAGTAAGCAATGTAGAATGTAGAAAGAGGCCTCCTTTTAGGGGGTCTTTTTTTGTTCTTTCCGGAAAAAAAGTTGAAAAAAAGTTTAGTAAGTAGTGGCTTTTCTGAATCTTTTTTCGTAATTTAAGGTATATTAGAAAGATAGGTAAAAATAAAGGTTATGATGAATAAATTAAGCAGTAAGAAAGTAGTAGAACTCGCAGCAGAGTTTGGTGAGTTTGAAATCGGTCAAGTGATGGGCGGAGCTAACGATGTTTATCTTCGTTTTGGTTACTGGAGACGCGTTAACGCAGCTAAGCTTCAGGAAATGTTAGGTTTCGGATTCAAGGTTGTTGAAGATGATATCGACGATGACGATTGTGGTACTCTATATTCTTACAAATTAAGATAAGGTTATGTCAGAGAAAAGAGGACTTACAGTCAAGATTGAATACCCATTCAATACAGCAGGAGTACTAGAGTGTTACTATCCAGATTCAGATGCCTGGTATAGAACGACAGCTTCTGAGTTTAGAGCATTTGACGGTAGACGTCGAATAACTCAGCCGGAATATGTATCCAGAGCTAATAGAGATATTCCTATGGTTACGGAAGAGTACTATGGACCAGTCTACAAATTGTATACTAATACAGTAGTTGAGAGCAAAGGCCTCAATATGATTATAGGAGGTACTAAATGGACGGAGATATACAATCCTCCTTCCGGAAAAAAAGAGAAAAAAAAGAAGGTAAGTTAGTTGCTTTTTAGTAACTAAGTTCGTATCTTAAGGTATAATAATTAATCAATCACTTAAAAAAAAAATAGGTTATGTTACAAACATTCAACAAGTCACTCGACACATTCATGACAAAAGAAGACATCAACAAAGTATGTCCATTAGCATTCGCTTCAGCTCCTACTAACCCTAAGGTAAGTGGGAAGTATTTACACGTCAATACTGAGACAATTATTGACGACTTGGCTAAGTTAAACTGGTTCCCAGTTACAGCTTCTCAGAGAAAAGCTCGTAAGAGCGGATCAAATTCGATCTTCTCTAAGCATATGATCTCTTTCCAAAACCCTGACATTATGATCAAGGGTGCTGACGGAGACGATGCTTTCCCTCGCATTATCATGACTAACTCTCATGATGGTTTTAACTCATTCCAGTTTGCAGTCGGTATCTTCCGATTAGTATGCTCTAATGGATTGGTTGTAGCAGATGAGCAATTTGCTGACTTCCGTATCCGTCACGCAGGATATACTTTCGAAGAGCTTCGTGGAGTAGTATCGAAAGCAGTTAATGACTTACCTAATAAGGTAGAGGTTCTTAACAAGATGAAGCAACGCATCTTAACTGATGAAGAGAAGATGAAGTTAGCATTAGATGCTATGACGCTTCGTTCTGGTAAGCTTCCAGAAGGTTCAGTAATCGGTTACGATGATGAGACTCTTCGTGATATGTTAACTCCTAAGCGTACTGCCGATAAGGGAGATGATCTTTGGAAAGTATTTAACGTAATCCAAGAGAAAGTAACTCAAGGAGGCTTTAGCGCAGCTCTTCGTGGAGCTAAAGTTCGTAAGGTTCGTAAGATCAAATCTTTCGAGAAGGACTTGAAAGTAAATAAAGAGTTGTTCAAACTAGCAACAGCATTGCTTAACTAGTTAGTAAATATAAAGGAGCCGGACTCACCTCTGGCTCTCTTTTAACTTTTGTTTATGCACGAAATTTTACATATATTAGGATTATGCGGTGAAAAGCATTTAAGTTTTCTCGCTTTATTTACAGACCCAACATTAACAACAGAGATATGGAAAATGAGATATTATTTTGGAAGGATGGCGACTACACTGCAAGGGGCGGCTTCTTTGTTAGGAATAACTTAAAAGAGTTTTTACAGACTTTGATCGATGCAGGTCATGAACCTGTAGGTATTAAGATAGACATGGATAGTCTAAATTTAGAAGTAATTGTAAAAGCAACAGATGAAGATAATTAGAACCATATGGGGTAGAGAAGAACATCAGTTCTTTAGTAATAATCTCAAGTTCTACCACGATGAAATAAGAAAAGCCAAAGCAGTAGACGATCAGTTTGATCTAAAAGATCAGATGGTGATAGTATGGGATGAGCCTAATAGACTTCTTATGGAAGAATTAGGCTACCCCTACCATTATATGGGAGAGAGTCGTTATAGTTTTCATACTAATTTTCTGTATAAGATATTAGCATTGAAAAAAGCTATGACAATGTACGATGAAATTCTATTTCTAGATTGGGATTGCTTTCCTCAGAAACCTTTAGATTGGAAATTCTATGAGAAGTTGAGAGAAAAAGGTCCTGTGCAAATGCCTTTATACTTCTACCCTAATGAGCTTTTAGAAAGTTATCAAACAATATCTCCTTTCGTTAATGAGGGACTGCATTACTTTAATATGTTCTACTATCAAATATTAAGATTGGGTAGATGGACTTTTAGAGGAGGTTTAGTTATACCAAACGCAGGTTTTATCTACTGTAGAGATAAAGAGTTCTTTAATGCATTACATCAGATACAGATTGACAATGGAATCATTTCAAATGTAGAAGAGGTATGTGCTCTTATCTATTTCAATACATTCATTCACAGTACTGAAGAGTACTTACAGAAAATCGAACCTGTAGTATGTTTGGGTAAAGATGATTTGGAGATGAGAGAAAAACAGATTATACTTAATAAGTATTCAATAGAAAAATTAAATAAAGACATTTACTTTATACATGAGTAACTATAAAATTATATACGTCACCTGGACTAAGCCTTATTTTAATAAGAATAACTTTACCGGAATAAAGAGCTACCTAAAAGATGGTAGCGAAATCTCTCAAGAGTATAAGCTAGAAGATTATGAAAAGCTTATGCAGATCTATAGCTTTACATCAGCTAAAAGACATACAGGTGCTCGTATAAAGATGTACACAGATACAGCTGGTTACGAATATTACCGTAGAGAAAATATGCTGCAATACTTTGATGAAGTAGATGTAGACTTCCTTAACTCAGTTAATGCAGATAGCAGTATCGATCCAGCTAAGTTCTGGACAAGCGGTAAGATTTTAAGCATATGTAATGAAGAGCCTCCTTTCCTATTTCTAGATACAGACTTCTTTATTCTAGATAAGATACCGGATTGGGTATTCGAAAAGGATGTTACTCATGCTCATTGGGAGCTACTTAGAGCTTGGCTTTATGTTGCAGAAGGAAGAGTTAAAGATGAATTCAAACTAGACATTCCAGAGTTTTCAGAGACGATGCTAATACCTAATACCTCTTTTCTATTTATGAAAGATAATGATCTAGTAAGATCTATCCAAAAGAGGTATAAAGAGTTACACTTACAGATTGTGACTAAGGATTATAATTACGTACCTGATGAGCTATGGTTGATGACAGACCAGAATATTTTAGGATATATCTTACGACATAAGAATGCAAATGTAGGACATGCTATTAATAAAATCTACATTCAGTTTGCAGATAACTTAGGCAGTAAAGTTGTAGGTAATACTCCTAGATGGACTCATTTTGATAACATAGACAAATTACTACCAGAAGTAAAATACCATCACGTTTGGTTTGAGAAAACACACCTACATCAGAACCCAGTATACAAAGAGACTGTTACCAGGGATTGGCGTTTGCGTATTAGTGAAAATTTAAAAGCATTAAGTTTATGATTTACTGGTTTACCGGACAGCCTGGAGCTGGAAAGACAACCTTAGCCGATTGGCTATCTTCTCATTACCATACTAAAGCTATAAAGATAGATGGTGATGACATTAGAGAGATTTTTGATAACAAAGACTATTCAGAAGCCGGAAGGAGAAAGAATATAGAGCTTGCTCAGAATATGGCTCATTTCCTCCATCACAAAGGCTATAACGTTTTCGTATCACTTGTATCACCTTATAAAGATCAAAGAGAAAGTTTCAAAGAGAAGCTAGGAAACGGTATAGTAGAACTTTATGTACATGCCTTTGAAGATAGAGGACGTACTCAATTTCATGTAAGTAACTATGAACCACCTACAGAGAATTTTATAGATGTAGATACTACAAATGATAGTCCTTTTGAATCCTATCAAAAAATTAGAGAGAAGTTGGATTCTATGAAATAAAATCGTATCTTAAAGTATGAGTCAGAAATATTTAGCTACCGCGGCATTTCAATCTTCCTCAAATGAGGTAAAGTATTCAATGTTTATCGGTAGATGGCAACCTTGGCATGCTGGGCATCGCTGGTTGATCGATCAGAGATTAAACGAAGGTAAGAAGGTTTTACTAGCAATTAGAGATGTAGAACCTGACGAAAGAAATCCTTGGACACCTCAAGAAGTATTACAGAATCTAACACACGAATTACTAGATTTAATACAAGAAGGACGTCTCAAGATTATTATCATTCCGGATATTGAATCTGTTAATATCGGACGAGGAGTTGGTTACGATGTTATTGAGCATATACCACCAGAAGAAGTTAGAGAGATATCTGCTACTGCTGTCCGTAACAAAATGAAAGAGGAGGGTAAGTTGTGATAGTAGAAAAGAAAAGACATATCGCTAAAACGGTTAGCTATAGAGTAGTTAGTACTGCTATCGGATTTGCTACGATGTGGGCAGTGACTGGTTCAATTAAATTTGGAGCAGCATTTGGAGTAGCAGAATTACTTTGGAAACCAATCCAGTATTACATACATGAACGTGTTTGGTATAAGTGGATTAAGTATGGATTAAAAAAAGATAAATGATATACCTACTGACCTTTATTCTATTTATAGGAGTACTTTATTATACTATCGGCTGGGATAAGATTATCGATAGGTATAAAATGTTCCTCTTGAAAGATTACTGGACAGATTATAATGTAATTGAGTTTTGTGCCTGGATGGCTAAAGCTCTTATTATAGTACCTGGTTTAATATTTGGGATAGAGATATGGTGGCTTCACTTCTTAACCTTGACAACATCTTCAGCTTTGATATGGGCAAGTATGAGAAAGAGTCTCCCTACCTTAATTACATTTAATACTATCTGGATCTGTATCTCTTTAACGATAATACTGAGACATATACTTAATTAGGTATGGATTTAAAGGAGATTATTACATCATGGGTTATTAAGTACAATCCTACAGAAGCACAACAACAGCTAGCTACTGAGAGATATTCTATATGTGAAAAATGTCCTTCTAAATCTACTCTGCTCCTTCAGAAAAAATGGACAGAGCACTGTTCAGAATGCGGCTGCCCACTACAGGGAAAGATATTTACTCCTAAATCAAATGGATGCCCACTTGGTAAATGGCAAATTGTAGAAGAGAAGTACTTACCTAAAGTTATTAAAAAAGAAAAAACTACAATATGATAGATCAACTTATTCAAATTGATAATTTTCTAACAAAACCAGATAAGATTAGAGCAATGGCTTTAAAAATGAAGTATACAGCTTCTAATGAAACAACAGGCTGGAAAGGTTTTCGAGCATTAGAGCAAGCAAATTATAACGATCAGTTAGTTGAATTAATAAAAGAAAAAGTAGACGGTTCACTTTACGGTAGTAATTTTGATACGTATTTTCACTATACTTTAGAATCTACAAAAAAAGATACAGTATCCTTCAATAAAACAAAAATACATAGAGATGCAGGTATGGATTATGCAGGAGTTATATACCTAACACCAGAACCTCCGCCAAACTCAGGTACAGTTTTCTACGATGATAACTACAATATCATACATAGAGTGGAAAACGTATATAACAGGTTTGTCTTTTATCCTTCCAGAATACTACATGCAGTAGAAGATACATTCGGTGATAGTATAGAAAACGGAAGACTTACATTTACAATTTTTGTAGGACTTCCTCAAAAGAAAACAAAATCACTCCTATGATAGTACAGAAAATAGAACTAACAGATACTCTAGAGATTTATAAAGCTAGATATGACTGGCGGTATTCAAAAGAAGATATTATACATAGAATTAAACAGAATAACTTCTTACTAGGTCTGACAGATGTAAATACAACAGAAATCAAAGTAAGGTCTGAAGAACTAGATTACATATCTAACCTTGGATATAACATAGCAAAAGCATTACCAGGTCTACCGACTAACTGGAATGGGAGTTGGGTGACTAAAACCTGGAGTTATATACAACGTCCTGACTCAATTGCTCCATCTCAAGATTGGCACTCACATAACGCTGCAATTAACTTTCCAGATAGTAATATAAACGCACCAATACTTACTGACTGGACATATTGCTTTTATGTTAAGATACCAAAAGATTTACAGGGAGTAGAAGGAGCTCTTTCTCTGATAGATCAAAAAGGTAAGGTTGTTAATGTCATTCCTCAAGAAGGAGACATTTTATTCTTTAAAGGAAATGTAAAACATAAACCAGTACTCTCACCTTCTTCTAAGGAAGAACGAATCGCACTATGTTCAAACATTAGCTTCAATACACCAAGACTTATTTAGTTGTCTTAACTATTTATAATAAACTCAATAAATTAAAATTACCATATGAAAGCTGTTTTAATAGGAAGCGATTTTTTGTTAGATGATAACGGAAATGCAAAAATACTAGAGATGAATACAAATGCAAGCGTATACCAAAGTATGCTTCCTCATTTAGACTTCTCACCGGTTACAGAATTAATACAACAAAATTCGATAAACGAAGTTGTTTATATCTTTACTAATGAACATATAGTAACAGATCCTAATATGCGTTTAGACCTTACAATAGGTACTAAGCTGCAGCACATATGTCAGACATTAGGGATAGCATACACACCATACCAGGTTAACAAAAATGCAACAACAGTTCCATATATTGAAGATGCTCCTAATAAGTTAATTTTTAGACAAGCATTTGATTCAACTGCGTTAATTGATGATGAATACTGTGCTGATAAGTTAAACCTACAAGAACTTATTAAAGACGAAACTTATACAGTAGGTACATTTGCTTCTTCCACTTTACATAACATTAATACGTTAGACGAATTAGCAGCTAAAGAGCCTAACATTATAGTAAAAGCAAAACAACCAATGTACGACGGATTACAATATCCAGAAATACACCACCTTACTACTGCTGAGCAACTAGAAGAGTTAAAAGATAATTACGGAACTGATTACTACATACAGGAGTTTATCAATTCAGATAATAATAAAATACAGGGAAGATATTCGGTAATAAGGTCATTTGACTTGATATACGGGAGTACTTTAGAAGTAATTCACTTAGGATCTTATCAGCAAAGTTCGGCTGTACCCGTAGATATTTGGCCTAACGAATATGTTGACGGTAGTACTAAGATGACTAACAAAGCAAGAACAAAGTGGCTATCTAAGCCTGTAGATGATCAAGATAGGATGTACCACTTGGATGATGAGACTAAAGTAGTAGCAGTAACAGGAGAATACCTCTTACCATCGCAACTACACCAAGGGCTATTTGTAAAATCAGCTGCTTTTAGTAATTTCCCAACAGGCTCTATTGTTGACATATTTGCACATACTTCTTCTTTTCAAGAAATGCAAGATAGTCTTATTATAAACTCAGCAGAAATAGTTGAATTATATAGTGCAAGTTATGAAGGGGTATACCTTAATGTTACATTAGAAGACGGTACAAATTGGGATGATTCAACTAGATCAACAATATATGTAGAAGTAAGCGGAAGTACAAAAACACAATTCAAAGGTTTAGCACAAGTAGATTTAGGAGATAAGATAATTGTTGTTAACCATAATACTAATGCACTAGAAAAGAAAGAAGTCACACAGTTAGAAGCTTTATTTGATACAAAAATAATTTATGAAGTAGATGTGGAAGATCAAGATATCTTTCTATCGGTACTGAACGAAGAACAAGGGACTGCTTTAGTTCAACATAACCCATGCTGGTGTAATGGATATAACTGTGGATGGTGGTCTTGTGCTAGCTACTGCGCCCAATGTTCTGGATGTTTTATTGGAGAGACCCTTATAGAAACAGTAGAAGGTAGAAAACAAATTAAAGATATACAAATAGGAGACCTTATTGACTCTTACGACATTATTACCAATACCGTAGTTACAAAGAAAGTAACAGGATTATGGAAATCAGAGTACGATAGTAGTTTGGTTATTATTAACGGAATACATACCAAAGGGACAATTGGTCATCCATTCGCAGTAAAAGACATAGAAGGGAAAGTTAATTTTGCTGCATATGATCCAGAAGCTACAGAAGATTTTGCAGTTCATGAAGATATTACTTTAGAGAAACTTGAAGTGAACGGTAAGTACGTTAATATCGAAGGAGAGTGGAAATTAGTCGAGAGTTTAGATTTAGAACCATATAAAGGAATTGTATATAATCTAACAGTAGAAGATACCCATACGTTTATTGCAAATAACTTTGTAGTACACAACATTAAGAAAGAAGCAATTAACTAATAATAAATTATAAAGATATGTCAAATATAATAAAAGTAGTAGTTCAACCTACTACACCGACTAATGATCAAAAAGTAAAAGAAGTTATTCAATCAATTGTAACTTTAATAAAAGAAAAACACTTAGGATAAAATAAAAAAAAGTTATGCTTGTTGGAAATAAGTTTTTGTTTTTGAAAATACCTAGAACCGCTACTACTTCGTTTGAACGCTCATGCTTTCTTGCAAATATAGAAGTTAAGTACCCTACAAGTGAGATACTATCTCAAAAAAGAGCCTTTCTCGGACAACCTTCTATAAGACATTCACACGAACCAGTTTGGAAGATCCGAGAAGTTTTTGGGCAGACTTACCCTATAGTAGCAGTAAGGCGAGATGATTTAGATCGTTTTATTTCTGCATGGAAATTTGCAATAAAGGACCTTGAAGGAGTAGATGAAGAAGCCGCCTCTATTCTGTCTGAAGTAGGTAATTCTGCTTTTATAGAAGCTTGGATAGAGACGATAGGGTATTCCTCTTACCTAGATGAACCAGAGAACCTAGAAAAATTCATTAAACGTTTAGTAGGACGTCCTGCTAAGCACAGTATTAATTTTTACTTTATACTATCCTCTACAATGTCAGGACCATCTAGATGGCATGAAAATGATCCAAGCATACTTTATTTTGATTTTAGTAACCTAGCAGGGTTAGAGAAGTATGTTAAAGATAATGTAGATCCTTCTTTTCAACTCATTATATCAAACCACACTAGAAACCAGAGAAGTAATCTTACACCTTCAGAAGACTTGAGAGAATTTTACGATAAGTGGGTAGAACCTCCTTACAAAAGTAAAATAACATTAATATAATGGAAGTATATAGTCAGTTTTTTAATGCAGAATTACATAAAGAACTTTATGAATATGCAAAAAACGCCTACTATAGAAGAGTAGAAGACGGTAAGTATAATTTTAAAAAGAGTCAAGTTTCAAAAAATCTAGAAAGAAAAGTACAAAAGACTTTAAAACAGCATAACATATACAGTGTTATTGATTCACTTAGAGTGCAATGTATAGATACATCTATAACAGTTGCTGAAAGTTTCCATACTCATAATTTACTATATAAAGATAATCTGGTATGTTTCTTAAATGACGACTTTACTGGTGGGGAGTTTGAATATACTAGTCTAGAGAATACAGTTATTAAACCAACAACAAACACTGCTTTAGTATTTGGACCTGAATTAGCTCATAGAGTACTTCCAGTAACAAAAGGAGCAAGATATACCCTAGTTGGATTTTTAGTAGAAAATTCATATATTAATAAACAAGAAAAGACATTGATATGAAAAAAATAGTTATATTAGGAGGAGGAACTGCCGGATGGATGACAGCTTTACAAGTAAGAAAGTTGTTTAGTAAAGCTGATATAACTCTAATAGAAAGTACTTCTATAGGTATATTAGGAGCTGGTGAAGGATCAGTACCTACCCTTCCGGCTTTTTTAACAAGTCTTGATATTAACTTAGGAGAGTTTAAGCAAGAATGTGATGCTACTTTTAAGTTAGGAATTAATTTTGAAAATTGGAATGGAGATAATAAAAACTACCTACATCCTTTCCTACCCACACCAGGCGATTCTCTAGACTTTAAGCAACTAAACGAACAAAATATAAGTTCAAAAGAAGGTATTCCTAATACAAACAGCGCTTACTATCTTCTAAATTTATTAGCAAACGAAGAAGATCTTGATGAAAAACTACCAGTAAACAATTTAATACGTAATAAGAAAAGTCCTTACTATAGAGAGAATAATCAAATTAAAGGATCTACTGGCTTTTCTTTTCACTTCAATGCAAGAAAGCTAGCAAAATACTTACGTACAAAAGGTGAAGAAAGAGGTATAAAGGTAATAGATGGAGAATTTGATAAAGCATTTATAAATGAAAGAGAATACATTACAGGAATATTACTTAAGGATGGGAGCTATTTCGAAAGCGATTTTATTTTCGACTGTAGTGGATTTAAGAGATTATTAATAGGGAGTACTTATAAAACAGAATGGGTCTCTTACGACAAACACCTTACTGTTAACTCAGCAATCCCTTTCTTCCTTCCACAAACAGAGAAAGTAATTAGACCAGAAACTAGAGCAATTGCAATGAAGTATGGTTGGATGTGGCAGATACCGGTAGCAGGTAGATGGGGATGTGGATATATCTACGACGATCATTTTATAGACCAAGCTCAAGCAAAACTAGAAGTAGAAGAGATGTTAGGGCATTCTATAGACAGCGACAAAGTGTTTAAATTTAATGCAGGGAGGTATAAAGAAGCTTGGAAGAAGAATTGTATAGCAGTAGGACTATCCTCAGGCTTTACAGAACCACTAGAGGCTACTTCTCTTATGATAGCAATGAATCAGCTACTTGCCTTAGATCCTACCTCTATGTTTATAGATAATCAAATGAGTAGAGATTTGTATAATAAAGCTATAGAAGATCTAAACGAAGAGACTATGAATTTTCTATACTACCATTATATGACTAGAAGAACAGATACAGAGTTCTGGAGCACTTATACTACTCGAACAGAAATCCCTGAACGGCTGCAAAAAGTATTGGAGTTGTGGAAAATTAGACCTCCAAAAAATACTGACCTATCAGTAGTTGGACATACTGGCTCTTTTGATACTTACAGCTGGTATTTGGTAGGTGCTGGAATAGGTAACTTAAATATGGAGTTAATAAAACAAGAAAACGAAATGTTAGGCTTAGACCAGAAACTAAGGACGTTTAAACAACAGTTATTATCTCGTCTACACAACATACGTGAAAATTCTCTAGATAATATACAAGTAGGTTATGGATCTTAATTTTACATTAATAATACTCCCAGAAAAAGGGACAGGAGTCTTTACTAACCGAGAATATAGACAAGAAGAGTTAGTAGGAAGTTATTTAGAGAACATACCTAATAAAATAGGACGCCAAATAACAGCTACATTATGGGAGAGTGATACCTTAGGTAGATTTTGCAACCATAGCGAAAATGCAAACACATCTCTAGTTAAAACAGAATCAGGATATGTTCTTTATGCAAATAGAGATATAGAAAAAGGAGATGAAATTACAGTAAATTATTATGCGGTAGAATTTAAACTCGGAATACCTAGAGGAAGTAATATTAGTAGGTCATTTGTGAAGAAGGATTATAAAAACTACGGCAAGACTATATGCGAATATTAATCTACGCTTTACCTAGAACAGGTTCAAATAACTTAACACATTACATTGCTAACTCTCTACATTATAGAGAAATCATAGAACCTTACAACGAATATAGATTTTGGGATACAGATATAACTGAATCTGATATTTGGAAGAAAGATAATGTAGTAGTTAAAATGATAATAGGACAGGGTGACTATTGGTACGAAGATATAAAATCAAAATTCGACAAAGTAGTTATACTATATAGAGAGAATATTAAAGAACAAGCCGAGAGTTATGCTCATGCGACTAAGTCTGTAGATTGGCATTTGCCATATGTTTATAATCCTGATACTATCTCTGAAGAAGAATACAATAAAGCTTATACAAAACTAGGCAGTAGAATAAATGAATTAAAAAGTATAAATGCCTTTCAAGTAACTTATGAGAACCTATACCTTTCCGGAACAGATAGAGATAGGTTAGATGAGTATATAGGTATAACTAATAAGTCTTTTCGCTTTATTTTAGATAGTCGGAATAAGTATAGAAGAGATAGCACAGGAATAAAAAAGACTTTAATTTAGTTGCTTTAGAACATATTTTTTCTTATCTTAAGTGTATGGAAAATCAAGGAAGAAGACCCGATCAAATTAAGTTTGCAGAAGATGCTACTTTTTGGGCAATAATCGGACTAGTATTAACATTACTTTACACGGTAGTAAAATCGTAGACTATGGAAGTAAAATTTGCAGATAGTTTTTTTGATAGTTTGAGAACATTAAGAAGACATAACACCTGGTGGTACAAGACTTATAAGTTTATTAGATGGGATGTAAAAAACTTTCTAAAGAACGTATGGACCTTTCGTAAAGAGTTATGGGAACATAGATGGTGGGATTACAGGTTTACTTTAAACTTGTTTGAACGCTCTCTTCAGGTCCAAGAACAGGGTATGAGGATTGGTGGGAATGAAATATCAGAGACTAGAGACCCTAAGTTAAAAGCAATGCGTAGAGTATTAGAGTTGCTTAAAAATAACAGAGAAGATAATTACGTTGATAGAGCAGAAGAAGAACTAGGACAGTTACAGAACTTAGGAGGCTTCCTAGAAGGTATCAACGATACTCCAGCTCAAGCAAAACATAATAGAAAGGTATTTGTTAGAGCTAGACAAATAGAACAAGAAGAGTGGAAAGAGCTTTGGACTATCCTAGAAGGAACAAAGCGTTCAAGAAAGCTTGGAGACGAATATGATGGAAGTGATATAAGAGGATGGTGGGATTAGTTTAAAGAGAATGAAACAGGTAATGATTATAGTAGCATTTATCTTACTAGGTGAGGTAAGTGTTGCACAGACAGCTGAAGTAACTACAAGTGGTACATATGTAAATAAGACATTTAGTGCTTTAGATCAGTTTGTGTTTTATTGGTTAGGTAGACCTTACAAACTAGGAGGTTCAACTGAGAAAGGAATTGACTGCTCTCAGCTCACAAAGCGTTGTTATAAAGAGGTTTATGGTAAGGATTTGGCTAACGTTGCATATAAGCAATGGAACCAAACAGAAAGAATAAAGAGAGATAGCCTTGAAGTTGGTGACTTAATCTTCTTTAGAAGTAAGCAATCACCAAGCGGCTGGCATTGTGGAATCTATATTGGTAATGAGATGTTCTTTCATGCAGCTAATCGCTATGAAGGAGTAAAGCTAAGCAGTTTAGAAGAACCTAGATACAAAAATAATATAAGAGGATACGGAAGACTTAAAACAGATAAATAATAATAACATGGAGTATTTACCAGTATTTGTAATTATGTTTATAGTAGTAGCATTCATCTCTTGGAGATGGGTTGTAGGTATTGACTATATGCAAAAGAATCATCCTGATTATAAAGGAGATGATTTATTTGGACCTTTTGATGAAGATGATAAAGATCACGTTCTCTAGGGAAATAAAGTAGTTGCTTTATATCAGTTAAATTCGTATCTTTATTAAAAGTTAAAATATGGCAATAGCAATAGTGAGTTGGGTAGCTTTCTTAATATGGATAGCAATAGAATACTACACTGCACCAACTGTAAATCAGCAAGGTAAGACAGTTATACCTGGACGAAAATTAAAAGATCTCTTTAAAAAGAAAAAATAAATATGAAAAGAAATACGTTACTATTAATCATCGGAGTAATCATTCTACTTTTTTGGGCTATATCAACTAGGAATATGGCTGTAAACCATAAACAAAAAGCAGAGCAATTACAAGCTCAAGTAGATAGCTTACAGAGTGAGAATTTTGTATTGCAAACACAGTTAGGAAGATACGAGTTAACGCTAGAGTATTTAGAGAAAGAAAACCCGAAAGCAGCTCTTCAAGCTAATAACTATATGAATCATGAGACTGAGTAATATCTTTAACGGAGTAGGCCTCGTTGCATTACTAGCCCTTGTAGTGTATACTTGTTCAAAAGAAACAATTGTAGAACCAGTTGTAAAGTCTAATACTGATTCATTACAAGCTGTAGTAGATTCTCTACAAGCTGAGATTATATTTCAGAATGAGAGTTTCGATTCAAAAGAGAAACGTTACGAAGATATCATCTCTGAATATCAATTTGGGATAGAGTATATAGAAAAATATCATCCAGAAGCTTATAGAGACTTTCATAGAATTATAGGCTTTAAAGAACGATTCAGAAGATCAGACGAAATAGAAAACAAAAAAAGGTTATCCATTGAAAAAGATTAAACCCATTCATAAGTTTAACGGAGGTAGAGGAGCTACTTTATGCCACAAATGTAATAGAATCATAACAGAAGGTATGACAGAAGATTTATATTGTGAAGAGCATGGCGGTAAACCTTCTTATAAGTACAAGCTTGTTAGGTCTAGAGATAACATGACAGTAACAGGAACGAAAGTACTTTGGTTAGAGTGGAATGAGAATGGAACTTTTAAAAAAGAACACGAACAACCTACAATAGGAGCTAGTGTAGTAGTGAATCCTCAGTACGGAACCTATACATGGTTGACAACTCCAATGTTATCCTATACAGAAGAAGACGGAGTTATAACTTTTAATACAGAGAATAGTACATATAAACTTTATAGCAATGCCTAAAGCAATATTAGAATATAATTTAGATGAGGTAGATGATAGAGATGCTCATTTGAGAGCTATAAAATCTTTATCTTTGACATTAGCTCTTTGGGAGATGGATCAACATCTTAGATCCGAATTGAAATATGGAACTAGAGAAGGAGAGCTATCAGATGAAGCTTACACAGCAATAGAACGAGCTAGAACAAAACTACATGAAATTCTAGACGAGAACGGAATATCATTAGATGAATTAATGCGATAAATTATGCCATACTTTACACCAGACGATATCGACATCGACGTTGATGAATTTTTAAGTAGCTGCGATAGTAGCGAAATTGAACAAGTAGTTGATTACTTGATTGAAGACGGACGTATTACTCCGGAACGTAAATTCTCTCAGTTTAGAGAAAGAGGAATGAGCGTAGGAGAGTCCTTTTATGTAGAAGCTATTGAAAAGCTATCAGACAAGTATCACATGCTCACTCGAGAAGAGGAAGAGCTTATTATTAAATTAGCAAAAAGGTTTTAAAATGAAAAACATCTTTAAATCGGTAGAACCGATCTTAGTATTAATAGTAGCAATACTAACATTAACTGAGTTAATCTTCCCTGCACTTACAGCTAAAGACACTATCCTAAACTACTCAGGAAGTTTTCTAGTTATAGCTTTAGGTCTATTTTTATTCACGTATATTAAATCAAAACTAAACAAATAAAGTTATGGCGTTTTACGATTCAGATTACCAAGCACAAAGACAAAAAGAAGTTGAAGAGTTCAAATTAAAACAACAATTAAAATTTAAAAAAGTTATGAAAGCAGTTATCAGTAGTGTTGTAGGTGTTATCCTACTAGTAGTATTATTCCAATCATGTGAGCGTATTGATGCAGGTCACGTTGGGGTTAAAGTTAATCAGTACGGAGATAATAAAGGAGTAGACGATGTAGTAGCAGTAACAGGTATGGTATTCTACAACCCATTTACAACAAAGGTGTACGAGTTTCCTACATTCATTCAGCATAAAGAGTATAAAGATGAGAACTCATTCATCGTAAACTCAAAGGATGGTTCTGAATTTAGTGTATCACCTATCATGAACTACTCGGTACAGAGAGAAAAAGTACCGGCAATCTTTGCTAAGTACCGTAGACCGTTAGAAGATATTGAAGAAGGATTCTTAAAGACAGCAGTATACGATGCATTTAGATTAGCAACCAATAAGTATACAGCTGATGAATTGATTAGTAATAGAGCGGTCTTTGAAGTTGAAGTTCGTAAATTGCTAGATAACTCTTTACTAAAAGAAGGATTTATAATTAATCAGTTTACATCTAATCTAATTTATCCAGAGACATTTAAGAAATCAATTGAAGCTAAAAACAATGCAGTACAGGCTGCTTTACGAGCTGAGAATGAAGTAAAGACTGCCGAAGCACAAGCTAAAATTAAAGTAGCAACTGCAGAAGGTAATGCCCAGGCATTATTGACATCAGCAAAAGCAGAAGCAGAAGCTAATAGAATGAAACAACAAACATTAACTCCGTTGTTAATTCAGTTAGAGTATGTTAATAAATGGGACGGAAAATTACCAGTATACGGTACAGTACCTCAAATGTTTAAAAATATACAATAAGATGGAACTAGAACATTCTAATCTCAATCCCGAACCGGATACACAGGCATATTTCAACCCAGACATAGAGAGTATGCTTAAATTAGAACCAATCAACCCAGGTCATTACCTGGAGTTGATGGACCGGCTACACGTAGTACTTTGCAACATTAACGACCATATATTCTACCACCCGTTAACAATACAGAATAAAGAAGTAGCTATCTTAGTAGAGAATGCTATAGAGAAGTTAGCAGAAGCTTATCAGCTTGTAGGTTCTTTAGAAGAGAGTAACACAACTAAATAAATCAACATGAAAAAGTTATTAGTAATTTTAAGTTTTTTTTTCGTAAGCAATGTTGTAGCTCAAACTCCAAGCTTTAAAGATAGAGTCGAAGAGATTGTAGTAGGGCACGACAAGTATAAAATCGCAGTAAAGTACACTCCTTCCGGACATCGAATCTATATTCCAATGAGGAAAGTATTCAACGGGAAAGTATTACGCGAATGGGTTTACAGTGACTTTGTTTTTACTACTAGGGCTAAAGCTTTGGAAGTGATTAAGGAATGGAAAGAAGAAGAAGAGATGGATAGAAAGCTTAAGCGAGTGGAATACATCTATATCAAATAGTTTGTATCAAGCCAGAAAAAGCATATATTTATAGATATAAAACGTCTATTTTATGTTTTTCCGCAAAGATCCTAACGTTCGAGCTTTTTTAGAATTTGTTAAACAAGAGTGTAAAAAACATAAAGTAAAGCTAGAGCTTAGGAAGGTTAGGTACCTGAAGCTAGATAAGACAATTAAGTGCGGAGGTTATTTTGACTCAGAAGAGAGAAGGCTTGTAGTAGCAACAAAAAATGAAGATACTTGGTTACCGTTATTAGTTCATGAGTTCGCTCACTTAACACAATGGGTAGATAATTGCGAACCATGGGCAAAAGGAGCAGATGGTCTTTTCTTCGTAGAAGAATGGTTATCAGGTAAGAAAGTTAGAAATATTAAGAAGTACTTAGGGCAGAGTAGAGATCTTGAATTAGACAATGAGAAACGCTCAGTAAAGTTAATAAAGAAGTGGAAGCTACCTATTAACATAGAGGACTATATCAAGAGAGCTAATGCATATGTTCAGTTTTATAACTACATGTATTACTCTAGAAAATGGTGTAAACCAGGTAACTCTCCTTATAGAAACCAGGCAATTTACGAAGCAATGCCTAGTAGCTTTAGGATGAATTATAAAAAGATGTCAGAGAAGTATGTAAAAATTTACAAAGAACAAAATATATAAACCAAACCAATAAATGTTATGACAAAAAGTTATTATGTAGCATCAACCAGAATTTCTCCTAAGATCGCAGATCTAGTAGAATATGGTCATCATATTGTAGTAGAGGATATTACATATGAGAGATTAAAATCAGCACCAAGAGGACGTTCTATTAAAAGACGCCTTCAAAATCCATCAACAGAAGAACAAATTGTAATCTTTAACTAATATGAATAAGATCTTTGAGATAGTAGAAGCCTGGTCGACAGCGATAAATCCTTCCCCTATTCGAAAAAGATTAGCAGAGATTAGGTATAAGGTTTGTGATACTTGTGAATTTAGAGGAACTAATGCTGTTGGTATAGAAGTATGTAACGCATGTGGATGTCCACTAAAGGGTAAAGTATTTACCTCAGCAACTCCAGCACAAAACAACTGTCCAAAAGGTAAATGGCCAGCTTAATAAACAGATATGGCAGAATATAGCAAACAATGGGCTGAAATAAACGACCCAGACTTTCCTTGGGATTTTGATATCGAAGAGGAATTAGAGACTATACCTCATGGTTATTATAAGACAATCATATGTGAGGGCTTTGGATTTCTAGCAATAGAAAGAACTACGGAAGGTAAAGTGCAGCTTCTGTTTCCTGCAAAGGATGATTTGATAGAGCGAGTAGATTATAAGAAATTCATAGAAAGTCAAAAAAGAAAATAATGGAACATTACTTAGTAGTTTACTACTTATGTTTAGGAATGGTATGGGGAGCTTGGTTAGAATGGTTCACAACTGCTAGACAGATAGGACCACCTTGGACCTTTTCAGATAGAATCCGAAATGTTGTATTCTGGCCTATAATTGTATCTGTATTTCTCTACTACTTCTTCAACGGAGATGAATAATGCTTCCGGAAAAAAAGAGTTGCCTCCTAAGATTATTTTTCGTATCTTAAGGTATAATTAAAAAGATAAGGGTTATGATAACAAAAAACTACATCAATCGCTACCGCGATAATATCATCTTCGAACAAGAAGGAGATACTATTTTAATGTCTGGGTATGAACCTCAGTACTGCCGTTACGGCTTTCCAAACATCTATACAGAAGCTTATAAAGCTTATTGCGATGTAGTCTATGAAGTACCAGACGGTCAACCAATGTCTTTAGAGAAGTTTAAAGAAGTAGTTCATGAATGGAGAGATGGTACCAATTGGATTATGAAGCTATTTGGTCCATTAGTAACTTCTGATACAGATACAATCAATATGTTTGATCCTTCAGGAGGTCCTTACATTGCCGTCGGAATGGATATGGCTCACTTTGGGTTAGAAGGTAAAGTAGAGACAATCAAGCTTGGAGAAAAAGTAACATTAACAGTTAAAAAATAAAGGTTATGAATAACGAAAAGAAAACAGCCGCATTTATGAAAGTCTATAAGACTATTCAATCAGTAACTAACATTCTTCATTTCGAAGCTTGTGAGAAAATGATAGAAACTTATACAAGATTTGAAGTAAGTTTAGGTACAGATCCTACAATTGCTCTAGAGAAAAAGCAGATATTACAGCAGTTTTTCAATCAAAAACAAGCAGAATTTGCTGCATAACTCATTGATTATCAGTAGAAGTTAAAATAAAGTTGCTAGTCTGCGTACTAGTCACTATCTTAAGGTATATTAAAAATTATAGTATGAAACAAAGAATCATTTATTTAGGTCTGTCTTTTATTTCTTTTACTGCAGCAGGATTGTTAATTACCGGTAATACTGGTTTAGAGATCCAACCACTTAACGAAGCAGCAACATTTTCAGTTTGTGGTATGTTAGGTTTCCTATCATTATTTGCAGCAGTTTCAAAAGATAAAAAAGACTAATATGATAAAGCTCGTTACTTTACTTGTTATAGTATCGGTTGTTATTTTTATAGAGCTATGGCTCATACATTGGGCAGTAGGTCTATTCTATCCAATTACCTATATGCAGGCATTTGGAATATCTATCCTATGCTCAATATTAGGAGCAGCTTTTAGAAGTAGAAAATAAGATATAGATTAAGGGTTATGAGAATTACATTAGAAAAAGATCAGAAATTATTTTTTACATCAGACACTCACTACAATCATAAGAATATCTGTAGAGGAGTTACAGCTTGGAGAACAGCTGATAATAAAATTCCAGTTGAACAAACTAGAGACTTTCCGGACTTAGAGAAAATGAATGCTACTATTGTTAATAATATAAACGAGGTAGTAGGTCAAGATGATATTTTGATTCACTTAGGTGATTGGTCTTTTGGAGGGTTTGAATCAATTAAAGAGTTTAGAGATAGAATAGTTTGTAAGAATACCTACCTAGCTTACGGTAACCACGACCACCATATTCAGAATAACAGACAAGGTATTCAAGGAATCTTTACTAAAACATTTCAGTACGAAGTCTTAACGGTTTATAATCACAAAGGAGAAAACAAGCTAGAATTTGTGATAGACCATTACCCTTTATGTAGCTGGCATGATATGAACAGAGGAAGGTTTCACTTGTTTGGCCACGTTCATTTACCTTCTAATAAGAAGCTAATGGGAGGTCGATCAATGGATGTAGGAATGGATGGAAATAATTTAACACCTTACTTAATGGAAGATGTAGTTAGAATGCTTTCTGGAAGACCAGTTCAAGCAAATAGATTACCTCAAGATCACCATGAAGAAAGGTTAAAAGGAGAACAATAATGAAAAAGAATATATACTTAGACGACGTTAGAACGCCAATCGATAGAGAGGATTGGGTTGTTGTAAGAAACTACGATCAGTTTGTAAGTAACATAATGTATATTGGGTTAGAGAATATAGATACAATCTCATTAGATCACGATTTAGGAGATAGTGCTATGTTAGAATACTATAACAATGTTAAAGACAATTATAAGTTAGAGTATGAAAATATTACTGAGAAAACAGGTTATGATTGTTGTAAGTACTTAGTTAATCTAAGCATGGATACAGGAATACCTTTACCTAAAGTTGTTGTACATTCAGCAAATCCAATTGGCTCTGCTAATATGATGGGGTATATTAATAACTACTTAATGAATTGTAGATTACCACAGACATGTGTAAGAGTTCAAATACCTCATATCATTGAAGAAGAATTTATTTTAACACCAGAAGCAAGAGAAGCAAAATGGAGAAGACGTTAACATTATTAAGAGGAGTACCTGGAAGTGGTAAATCAACATTTGCTAAGATGATCACAGATGAGTATTCTATTTGCGAAGCTGATCAATTCTTCTACGATAAGGAAGGTAACTATAATTTCGATCCTAATAGGTTAAGCGCAGCTCATGAATGGTGTAGATTTCATGTAGAAGCTCGAATGAAAGAAGAGAATCCTAACGTAGTTGTATCTAATACATTTACTAAAGAGTGGGAGATGAGTGAATATTTTGATCTAGCTAAAAAGTATGGTTATAAAGTCTTTACTTTAGTTGTAGAGAATAGACACGGAGGAGTTAATCAGCATGGAGTTCCGGAAGAGAAGATCCAACAAATGAAAAATAGGTTTGAAATAAAGCTATAAAATGAAATACAACGTAGACATATTGAATGGCTATATAGTAAAAGGGCTGGTGGTTAGACAAGACCATCCTACTCTTCCTTTATCTATCTACAACTACTCACGTACCTGCCAGTATGATAGTATGTGGGATGAAATTACTTTGGCATGTAGAGGTCTAATTTTAGACAACGAAGGTAATGTTGTAGCTAGTTCATTTGCTAAGTTTTTTAACTACGAAGAATTACTTTGGCCAAACAAAATACCTGAGAAAGGAGACTATGTTTACGTTCAGGAGAAAGTAGACGGGTCTTTAGGTACATTATTCTATTATAACGATGAATGGCATTTAGCTACTAAGGGTTCTTTTACATCTGAACAAGCTGTTAAAGGTATGGAGATTATCAAATCAAAATACAACTTAAGAGCTTTTCTACCAGATATGGTTTACATCTGCGAAATAATCTATCCAGAGAACAGAATAGTTGTAGACTATAAAGGTAAAGAGAAAGTAGTATTCTTAAGCGTAACATCAAAAGGAGAAGAGCTTCACTGGACTACTGCTCAAGCAGTCTTTAAAGCCTCTGGAATCCCAAAAGAAGATCTAGTTAAAACTGAACAGCATTTTGTATTCGGACCTGAACTTTATAGAAGCTTAAAAGCTAAGAACGAAGTAAACAAGGAAGGATTTATCTTACGCTTTCAACCAGGTAACTTTAGAATGAAGATAAAGTTTGAGGACTATGTTAGACTACATAGAATATTAACTGGCTTCTCATCTAAGGACATTTGGGAGTTGATGATGAATGGAGAAGATCTAGAACCATTTCTTGAAAGAGTACCAGATGAGTTTGATAAATGGGTGAGAGGTCAAATATCTAACTTTAAATATGGCTTGTATAGTATCAGGGAACATTGCGGTAAGATACACGACTATTTTAGATATGGGAAGTATAACGATGTAGACCCAGAACCATCTAAGAAAGATTTTGCGTTACATTTAGAAGCATGTAAAGTAGAACCTGGGTATAGGTCTATCTGCTTTGCAATGTGGGATAATAGACCTTACGAACATATAATATGGAAGTTAATGAAACCTAAATATGAAAAACCATTCTGGAATGAGAGTGAAAGTTAAAAAAATAGTAAAAGAATACAAAGAAGCTTCTATCTTAGAGATATGGGAAGCAGCAAGAGATAATTTTATCTTTGGCTTCTTAGGAGCTACTCTAGTAGTTTTTATTGCAACGAAAACAGATTTAGCAGTACTTGGAGGGTACCTAGCCTACTACTTCTTTATGGGTAGGATTGTAAATCGACCAAAATACGTTACAGATTTAGGTCAAATGATTATGTTTCCTCTACCTTCTGCCTTAGGAGCATTTGCAGGATACAAGCTTTCTTACATAATACTAGAGCTTTTATAACTCATTGATTTCTAATAGGATATAACTCATTGATTTTCAATCGAAAATCTTTGGGTTTTCCGTGTTTTTTTATGTAAAATAGTTGGAATTCTGCATATGTCTTCGTATCTTAAGGTATGTTAGAGAGATAGATACTACGACGGCTCCGGACCTAAATATTCCGGAAAATAACTTAAAAAAAAGTTGCTCGTCTGCGTTTTATTTCGTAATTTAAGGTATATTAGAAAAACATATAAAAATAAAGGTTATGAAAAAGTTAGAAATCATCAATTCAGCAATTGCCGCTTTAGAAGCAGAGTTAGTAACAGTAGAAAACACAATCTCAGTATTGAACGAAGAGTATAGAACTCAGATAGTAGAGATGTGGAAATCCAAGTTAGCAGGTTTGCTAGATAAAGGAGACGTACTTGTAAATGATTACAGTACTGGTATTAGAGTTAACCGTATTCAGGTTAGAACTAAGAGAGACGGAGAGCAGTATAACTACGCTCAAGAAATCTTATCTATCTCTAGAAGCGAGTATGGTGACGAAATGACAGGCTTTAACTTGAATACTTATTCAACTACTGTCGATAATAACTTCGAATTTGACCGTCTTATTACGGTAGGTAAAATAGCTGCTTTCATCAAAGAAAACAGAGAGTCTTTAAGAACAGAGTTTCCAAAGAATACTGTTTATGATTCAGAAGCTAATCAAGAGAGATACAGAATCCAGAACGAAATTCGTACTCTACAGAACGAAAAATGGAGTACAGAAAGACAACTAGCTCTAGATAAGTTAGAAGACGGAGGCGTAGAATTTACTGCCGAAAGAGACTACGACTTGCCAAGCTTAGAAGTTCGCTTCAACTGGACTATCTCTAGAATCTCTAAAATCAAGATTACTAAGAAGACGGCTTCTGGTAAGTCAGCAGACTTAGAAATTACTACTCGTTATAAGAACTACGAAGGAGAGATTACTGAGAATGTTACTACAGTAGATAAGGTTAGAATGGATAAGATTCAAGATGCTGTTCTTTACTGTAAAGATAAGATAGTTGCTTAATTAAATTATAAACATATAAAATAAAGGTTATGAAAAGTTACGTAAAATTTAAAATCGAAAAAGAAGTAAAATGGGATTCTAATACCATGGAGATGGTAACCAAATACTTCGTATGGGCCGGCAATAACTGCCTTGCATTAAAGTACACAGAAGAAGAAGCTTTAGAAGCTTACGAAGCTATCAAAGCTAGCTTTAAGACAGGTGGTACTACTATCATCAAAGAAGAGGAGGTAGACTATGAGTCATAATGCCAATCAAGTATTTTTAGAACATTATTATGAAGTCGGCCTAGCAATGGGCCTATCAGAAGAAGAAGCTATTGAATATGCAAATGAAAAATTCGACGAGTGTAGATAGTAGAAAGTTCCAACATGAGTATAAAGACTCAGATGGAACAATCTCAATCTGGAAGTATAACTTAGATAAGTTTACTAGAGGTCCTGTAGAGGTAGAAATAATATACCCTAAAGACTATTTATCACCAGAGCAGCAGGCTAAGAAAGCTAACAAAAAGCTTCCTAAGTCTCAGCAGCAATTTCTAAACCCAGCTACTGGTAAAATGGTAGGTTATTATAGAGCTAAAACTCTAGGACTTGTAAAATAAACTATATGAGAAAAGAATTGTACATCGACCTGAACAGAGAGATTAAGTGTATCGGAACAGTAGCAGAAGCTCTAAAGAAGGCCGGATACAATGCAAGTAATAGTATTATAGTTACAGTATCGACAGACTACTCATCTATTGCCGGACAGATTATTAGACATGAGCTCACTTATGAAGGAGAGATTGCTGATGGCTTTGGAGTAGATGTTCCTTATCCAGACCAGGAATGGGATACTAGATTTGTTAATGAAGCTTGTTCGATGTTCTTATTACATAAAGAAGCAATAGGAGTTAAGGATGTTATCCTAGTTGAAGCAGGAGTAATTAGAGGTTCTAACTATAAGAGCTTAATTAACCTAATGCAGAGAGCTCTGGAAATGGACAACCCTATTGTTACTACCTCTCTATTTGAAAATAAACATTCAGCTTTCAAATGCGACTTTGTAGCAGAGTTCTACGATGACGAGATAGAAGATTTAACCTTCTGGTGGGAGAAGGAAAACAACCACTGGAAGTAGTAGCAGATTAGCGTATTTTTTCTTATATTTAATAAACGAAAACAAATAAAGGTTATGAAGACATTCAACGATTTACAATTCGAAATTTTATCAGACCCATTCATGTCTGGTAAAATATCCCGTATCATGTTTGATAACGGATGGGGCGCATCAGTAGTTAGCCATACATTCTCTTATGGAGGTAAAGATGGTAAATATGAACTAGCAGTATTAGACTCTAGCGGAGAATTACATTACGATAATCCAGTAGCTGGAGGAGATGTACAAGGTTATCTAGACGAAGAAGAAGTAACTTACTTATTAGCAGCAATTCAAGAATATGAGCGATTCAATCAAGAAGTATAAAGAGATGGTAGAAGATGGTCTGATAGTAGATGAAATATTAAAACCTTCATTTGTATCAAAAGACTATAAGGAATGGTGGGAAGAGAATCAAGAGCGAATCCTAGCTAATGATCAACTCAACCATGAGATGAATTATAAATTCGCATTAGCAAAACATATAAAAAATAATAAGTTATGAATAGAGACATGCAACACGAGAAGTGTTTAAAAGCAGCAGCAGAGTTTTTAAAAGGTTGGAATGTAGAAGATGATACAGCCACCAGAATGGTAGCTAGCATTATGATGCATAGAGACGGAAACTGGCGAGCTGGTAGCTTTGTAGAAGCTGTTTGTGAGAATGATTTGTATGCTGCTATTACAAGAGCAGATAATACATCGTTAAAGTACCTAAAGCTATATACATTAGCTGCTAAAAACTGCTACACTCGATAGTCTATGAAGATAGTCCATAGTTATATCCCAACAGCTTTCGGAGATAAACCAGCTCCAGATCTAATCTGGAAAGAGTTGATGTATGGTCAGATGTTAAGCGTATTGCTAGCTCAAAGAGAGTTTGGCAATATTAGCTTATACACAAACGAACATATTGCTCGTCAGATAAAAGATGTAGGACTACCTTATACAGATATTGATACAACTGTACTTGAAGGAGTAGATACTAAAAGCTATACATACCCTAAGATGAGAGTATTTAGAGAGATAGGAGAACCTTATCTTCATATCGATACAGATACTTACATCTTTAAGAAACTAGACTTTAGTAAAAGTAAGAGCCCGATAGTATATGCTCATTCAGATCAAGCTGTAGAGTTTAACGAGAAGGTTGACCCAGATGTATTGAGTCAGTATATAAACAATATTTCAAAATGCTATACTAGTTTATTCTTTTTGCATGATGAGGAGTTTAAATCATTTAACCCTCCTAATGTAAATCTAATGAAGATACCTAACGGTAACTTAACTTATGTTAGAGACCCTAAGCTCTTTATAGAAGCAACTAATAAAGCATTAACGTATTACTATAAGCATAAGAGTATTATCGATAGAAATACTTATGGAGGAGTTTATGTAGAGCAGATGATTATACATTTGTACCTAATGGAACTAAGTCCGGAGTATAAAGCAGCAGCTGATGAAAATAATCATTTGATGTGTGATAATATTTTTATGCATATAGATTATGGCTCTAAGGATAAGACAGCGGACTATCTTAACTATAACTTTCCTTTTAAGTTTAAATTACATACACTAAAGGATGGTTATATATCAGAATTAGAAGAGGCTAAGAAAGTGGCTGCTAATTTAGGATATAAGTTAGAGAAAGATGTTTACAAAGAGTATACAATAGAGAAGAAAGAAGATTTGGTTAAGTACTTTAATCATGACTTCTTAGGAGTATTACACCCTAGCTTTAATAAATGGGCTCCTCTATTTGAATGTCTTACAATAGGAATTATAGCAGAGCAGTTTGGAGTAGAGTATATCAATCAGGTATTCAACTACTATAAGAAGACTTATCCAAGCTACTATCTACCTCTAAAATCTAGAGGAGAGAAACTATATGAAGAGTTAACAGGCTTTGAATTTGGAGTAAAGAGCGTTATATAGATGAAAGATAATACGGTTATATCTTTAGTAGGAGTTAATAGTTACCATGTAAGTAACTGTGTAAACACCTATAGACAGTTACAATCAGAAGGCTATACAGTAAAGGTACTAACTAACCGTCCGGAGTTATTCGACTCAAAAGATGTTTATGTGTATAAGAGGAGGATATTTACCTACCTCGATAAGCTGCTCTTCTGCTTAGACTTAGTCGAAGAATACGGCTGTAATATCTTACATCTAGATGCTGATAAGTGGTATCAAGAGCATAGAATAAAAAGCTTTATAGATAGATCACAACATTATCAGATAACCTACCAAGGTAGCTGGCCGGAAGGTAACTTCGATGCTTACAAAGATGTTAACCCATGCTTTAAGTATTTAAAAAGCTATTGCGAGTATAAGGGCATAGAATATAAGAACTGGAAGACGATATGGGAGTATGTGATGTTCTTCAGAGATGATATAGACTATGAAGCAATAAGATATGAGTTAGAAACTATAGCTCCAGTCTTTACTTATATGTCTCTAATGAATGACGATACTTACATTAAGACTCCATTTGCATTAGGAGGAGCAGAAGGATTAGCATTAAGCATAGTATTAGATAAGTTAGGAATAGAATCACAAGAAGTTATAATATGACAGAAGATCGCGTAACATTAGATTCGGCTAAGTTCGAATTCAGTCAAGAAGGCAACTGTGTAGATGGAGGATATGAGAGTTTGGAAATTAGAATGGAATCGTCTTTAGGTATTGACAGAGATGGAGGAGCATTCTATATTTTAAAGACCGATGGATGGGCTATAGAAGGAGTAGAAGATTTACAAAAACTATTTGATAGAATAAACAAAGTATTACCAGATGGCAAGCAATAAACTACAAGCACGATTGAAGAAGGCAGAAGAAGCCTTAAAGGAGTGGGAAGACCGAGTACCTGTAAACAATATGGGTAAATGGGCTAAGTCTGTTGCTGTAAAGAGTAAACAAAGAACAGTTAACAAGCTTAAGAGAGATATCGAAAGAGCTAATAGAGAAAAGTTTTAATATGGAGAAGATACCTCCATGTGTAGGACATGCCTTTGCTAATACAATCAAATGTGAATGTTGTCAAAGCGTAATAGACTTAGACGATACTGACTGGTGTGATAAATGTAATAGAAGTATCTTTGATGATAGTCCTTGTAAGGTAACAGAGAAGACAAGCGACTATATGTACAATTGGATAAGAGAGAAGTCCGGAAAGTAGGCGAGGTGGGGGCGCCTTTTCCTCTCCGACGAAGTCGACCCGCGCAAATTTAACAAGTGTTATGAGCAATTTATATTTCTACCCAAATCTAACCCCAAGAGAGGTTATAAAGAGAGGAGCCTTTGGAGGTTGTTACTTCGGCTTTCCTATAGAAGAGTATACTAACTTCGATTATCAGGCCTTATTTGATTATCATTT
>JACCDX010093299.1_pt1 | contig 69618 bp, 40 predicted proteins | sample 7449681 | NCBI WGS metagenome assembly JACCDX01 (sample SAMN15323450, study PRJNA562643) | freshwater metagenome | isolation source: river surface water | place: USA:Blue River Watershed | collected 2017-08-18 | reverse complement strand
TGGTGTATAGATCGCGGATACAATGCTAATGCCTTTGCCAATGCGTCATTACGAGGTAATAAGACACATGGTGGTTTCATGGTAAAACAGGCTTAGTCGAACCCGCGTCCAGAACACTTTTCTCTTTGCTTCTTACAGCAATAACCTATACTGTAACACAGTATTTAGTAATGGTCAATAGTTTTGGTCACTCACCATCTTCATGATGACTTTGCCAATCCATCAACCAATATATTGCACCGGCTATACACAATCCAATTATGATCCAAAATATATACATCATTTGTATTTGCTTTCAAAGTAAGATTTCAACCACGGCCAATCATAGCTTAGTCGTAGTTTTTCTAAGTCTCCGTTTACTTCTTGTACATAGTCTACTGCATGTTTAGCACCGTCTAAGCTATATTGAGCAAAGTCTCCGTTGCCAACAGTTAACCAAATTTCTAATCTGTCTTTTGATTCTTGGTCAGTTGCATTAGCTAACTTAATAGCTTCACGGAAACTAGTACGCCAAGTAGACCATTCGTCAGTGTTAAACATCGCAACACCTGAGTTTAGGTTTACAACTTCGTGTTCATCATCCATTGTAAAATCAAGACCCTTACCTGTGTTATCAAGTGTAATTTTCTTGTTGTACGCAATCATAGCTTGGTGACCATACTCTAGTCCGTTTACTGGGTTAGTTGCGTTAAAGATATAATGCTTAGGTATCTGTAGTCTATCGGGTTGCCATGACCAATTGAACTTCTCGTTAACTCGCAACTTAGCGAATACAGTAAACAACCAAGGGGTGTTGCTTGCTTCTGCTGCCGCATGATAAGCTGCCACACGACCATTGACACCATCTACTCTAGTGATTCTATTCGCAGAACCTCTAGCTACTCTGAGCAAATGGTCAAAGTTTTCGTCAGCCCCCTTTTCGCCGTTGCTCAAGAATATGATATCCATTGGTCTACTTTGACGAACACGGTTAGATGTTATAATATACGGATAATCGTAGAGTTCTTTTTTAACATAATCTTTTGCTTCTTTGGGGATAATAACTCTGCTAGCACCTTCACTCGTAACAATGATGTTCTTGTCCTCTAAAGACCACAATGACATGGGTTCTTCGTCTTTAACCATCATGGTCTTATTATCTTCCGTTAGATAAACTGCGTAGGGAAAATTATGTTCGAACTTTGCAAAATCAGTATGGGTGTCTCCCTCGTTTATGATAGTAGGACAATGCAATCTAGATGTTCTTAGTGCGTTGTTAAAGTTAATTTTTTCTAAATCATCTAACTTAGTCAAGTCATCTATCAATGTTCTTAATTTGTTAACATTGACAAAAAAGGTGTCTCCGTATTTTTGTTTGTCACTAGGGAATACATGCAACTGCTCTAATGAGAACGGATCACATATGTAAGTGAAGTCAAAGTTATCATACTTTACAATAGAACTGCACACCCACACATAATGATCTTTTCTAATAGGCATTTCTTCTATTAGCTTCTTAAAAGTTTGTAGGTAATCTGTATGATACTTTACTTCATAGACTGTGCTGCCCAAATCTTGTAGCCTTTTTAGCATTTCAGGTGCTTCATCGTTTCCGTGGTCAATGAAATAAATGTCATACAAACAACTAGTAGCCTTTGCTTTAGTCTTTTTAACAAAGTTGATATTAGACAAATGCTCAATAACTTTGATATATTTGGTATCTTCGGGGAAAGATTCTTTATTGACAATAAATGTAGTACCCCAATGATTCCATTGAGTGCCGAAAACATGCACCATCTTCATTTGCCATGGATTGGGGTAGTATTCAAAGTTAAAATCAGTGTAGTCCAATTCACTGTTCAATATCCAACACAATTCGGTAGAACACTTGTTCAGGCAGCGGTTGACTGTATCGACCCATGTGTTTAAGAATCTAGTCTTTTGAATATTAGGGAATTTTTCTTTTAGTTTAGCGAACCTCTCACTTGATTCCTTGTTGCTTCTATCAACAAAGAACATGTCTATTGGTTTGAATAGGGTTGCCAAATATTCATCGTCTAGTGATTTGTTTTCTACATAGTTAAATTGATTATATCCGTTGCTAATCATCTTGGCGTTGACAAAGTAAGTCTGTGTTGTCTCACTGTCAGCAGAACCAAAGACGTTTATATGGAATACATTCTCTTTAGTAGGAGTCCATGCGAAATCAAAATTTTCATAGTTAATATTTTCACGCAATGCCCAGAATATTTCATCAGGGTGCTCTGCAATCAATTCTTCTAATGTTGTTGTAATATAGTATTTAGGATACGATATCTTTTGTTTGTTTGCAATAGAGTTTTCTAGGTAAACTATTGTACCGTCGTTATCGGGAACAGTATATATAGGACCATCTTTCAAATGAATATCGTCTAGCAATGTGCCAAATTGATATATCATTGGTGGAGCATGCGGATGTGGGTGCCATGAGTAATCGAAACCCTCAATGACGCGAGGAGTCTTCCAATACTGCATATTCGGGGCAGTGTAGGCGACAACATCAGTGATGTATTTCTTTTCAGTTGCGCCATCGACATGATATTCTAAGGTAGGTTCTACTGTAGCATCATACCACTGATTACCAAAAACATATATGTATGGTGGATCATGTGGGCTTGGTCTCCAACTGAAATCAAAGTTTTCAACTGGAACTAAAACTTTCCAGTTTTCGCTCATTGGCAATGCTTCAGCAATCGTATCATGCATGTACTTGCGATCGGTTGCACCTTCACAATAGTATTCGACTGTAGGTTCGTTTTCAGCGGTGTTATGCTGATTACCCCAGACATATATGTACGCCGGATCCTTTGGATTAGGTCTCCATGTAAAATCAAAAGTAGATTTATCAATAGGTAGACATATTTTCCATTTATGCCATTCAGGCATTACATCAACATTGCCCATGTACTTTTTATCAGTAGCTCCGGGAACATGATATTCTAGTGTAGAATGTGTTTCGCCGGCTACATACTTGTTTCCCCATACATATATGTACGGTGGCTCGAATAAATTAGGATCGGGTCTCCAACTAAAGTCAAATTTATCTCGGTCTACACTATCAAAGAACTTCCATCTATCCCATTGAGGTTCTAGTGCTAATGGACCCATGTACTTTTTATCAGTAGCTCCAGGTGTGTGATATTCTAGCGTAGGTTTCTTTTCAGCGGGATCATACACATTACCCCAGACATATATGTAAGCAGGTTCTCTTGGATCAGGTCTCCAAGACATGTCGAATTTAGTCTTATCAATTGTTTCGTATTCGACCCAATTGTTGTCTGGTAATACATCAACATTGCCCATGTACTTTTTATCAGTAGCTCCGGGTGTACGATATTCTAACGACGGTGCAATCTCACCGGGTATCCACTTGTTACCCCAGACATATATGTAAGCAGGTTCTCTTGGATCAGGTCTCCAAGACATGTCGAATTTAGTCTTATCAACATTTTGAAATTCAAACATATGGTCGCTAGGTAGCAACTCAACTACGCTAGTCATATACTTTACATCTGTTGCCCCGGGCGTGTGGTATTCTAAACAGGGTTGAATTTCAGCAGGGTACTTGTTGCTTCCCCATTTATAGATATAAGGTGGGTCAGTTGGGTCTGGATGCCAACTGAAGTCAAATTTTGCAGGGTCAACCGTATCTAGCAAAACCCAGTTTTCATTTATTTCATTTTTGCGCTCTAGCGGTGTTACGTCAGCACGATAAATGATAATGTCGCTGTGTTCAGCCGGACATAACCATGTACCGCTGTCTTTCTGATGAAGACTAGGCCATACGTTATTGTGATTCTCTGCCCACACATCTTCATCGGGCAGGAATTCAAAATCGAAATCCCAATCAAAATTTCTGTAATTGCAATATTCGTTGATTATCCAAAAATGTTCAGTTGTACATTGACTTCTGGCATCTGATAGGTCTTTTGCAAATTTTTCTCTTGGGTGGACGTTGGGTTTTTTACCGTAATAAAATACATCTCTTAACATGTATCTACTTATGACAAAACTTTGATGCCATATAGATTTTCAAATCTATCAGCATCTAGTCTATCATTGACCATAGGTTCTCCTCGTATGTTTAAACTAGTATTAAGCAACATCGGGCAACCAGTCATCACATACCACTTTTCAAGGAGCTCTCGTATTCCAGATCCATCTTTTGGTACTGTCTGGACACGACTAGTGCCGTCATGATGTATGATAGCAGGAAATAACTCAGGAACCCTGCAACGACTGATGACTTGCATATACCTACTGTTACTCCAGCCGCTAGGCATATCAAAGTAAGTGTCAGCCATTTCTTCCAAAATGACAGGCGCGAAAGGTCTGAATTTTTGTCTACGTTTAATTTCATTTACTTTATCCTTTATTTCTGGTCCTCTAGGGTCTGCAAGTAGGCTTCTATTTCCCAGGGCCCTTGGTCCAAACTCGGCCCTGCCGCTAGCCACGCCCACAATTTTATCAGTAATAAGACTATCAAGTAAACGATTAGTAGGGTAAGGACCAGTGATATCGTAACCAAGATAAGCATTAGTCCAATTAAGTTTTCTGCCGTAACCAAGAGCGGCCGCCCCAAGGCTTGAACCAGCATCGCCGGGATTAGGCATGATCCAAATGTTTTCAAAATAGTTTCCTAGTAATCTGTTCGCTAAACAATTCAATGCAACGCCACCACCGTATACTAAGTTTTTACTATGTCCCAGTTCTCGGGCTTTTGCCATGACCATCTTTATTAACCACTCTACAACATGTTGTGCGCTACTAGCAATATCCATGTCATCTGCATCACTAATAAAGTTATCATCAACCCCTGCATGAAGATTTTTACTAAAATTAATGTTAACTGAGTCAGGTATTAATTCTAGCATCTCTTTGACATATTTGGGTTCTCCGTAAGCTGCCATACCCATTAGAATGTATTCTTCATCCATAGGTACTAATCCAACTTTTTTAGTCATCGCTGAATAGAATAATCCAATACTATTGGGATAACTCTTACCCCATAGTTTGCGATATGTAGCCATACCGTTCACATAGCTAGCATCCCATATAGATACGGTGTCAAACTCGCCGATTGCGTCAATTATAACTACAGTAGCGTTTTGATATGGGCTTGTTTGAAAACTAGCGGCAGCGTGAGATAAGTGATGATTGTAAGTGTGTATTTTAGGATTATCCAACAGTGACAAAAACTGTGATCCTATTGCTGATTTTGCAGTTAGATGAGAAATCTTTTGTCCGGCACGTAATTGCCGAAGTGATTTCATCCACGGTCTTTCGTAATAATGAATTTCTAATTCGTCAGTTTGATATTTTGTCACATCCTTTAACAAATCAATGTCAAGATATTTAAAATGTTTATGTTTTTTATATCGTTCGCTGTGTCCTGCAAACAATATGTCTCCGTCGTTACCAATCAAAGTGGCGGCAGCATCATGGAAGCCGCAAGATATACCTAGATAGTTCATGTTCAATATATAAATGGATCTCGTTTTTTCAACTCTTTTAAACGCTTTCGGAACTTGTATTCACGAATAAGGCTTCGTATCCAGTTTTTTATATATGTCATAATATCTCGCTTCATAAATAGTTATTTATGAAACTCTAAGATGCCGTCAAACGAAAATAGCATATGTCATTTGCGATGGGGCTACCCAAATATCAGTCTTACTAGAAACGAAATTAGAACATGTTGTAAGACTCCCTTTCAGAAAGTGACTGAGCAAGACCAAAAAGAATACAATATAAATCTGTTTCTAAACACTGACTATCAGTTAAACCGTCGCCTCGAAATGCTTAAGGGCATACGTCACAATGATTGTGGACAATGCTGGCAAATAGAAGATCAGGGTGCTACTAGTTTGCGTGGCAATAGCTCACAGGGATTTATTGATTTCGCATACAGCAGACAAATGTTTGGTGAGTTCGGAACCAGCGATTTAGCTGAGGTCGGGGAGAAAGTAACAATAGACTCAAAGATATTGCGTAGTCACAAGCCTTTCATGCTAGAAGTAAGTTTGGGCAACACATGTGATTTAAAGTGTATGTATTGCAACCATGTATACAGCAGTCAATGGGCTACGGAGAGTTTAAAGAATAACAAGATACCGCAAATCGTGTATGATGAAGTGACTGGATCACCTAATCAAGAATTTATTGATTTGTTTTGGAAGTGGGTAGACACTGAGGCAAAACACAGTTTAGACAGAATAGGTATCATCGGTGGGGAGCCATTAATCACGCCTGATTTTTATCCGTTCATTGACAAGTTGCTTGAAGTATACAATGATGTTCCACACAATAACACAACAATATGGATTGTTACTAATCTAAATACCCCGGACAATTACTTTAACAGACTAATAAACTATCTACCAAAGTTGAACGAGAAATTCAAACTAGAAATTTTAATCAGTATGGAATCAACTGAAGACCAAGCAGAGTATATCAGAAACGGGTTGACTTGGAAGCGTTTTGAAAGTAACGTTTATAGATTGTTTGAAGCTACAAAAGGCAACGACAGAGTTACACTTGGCTTCTTACCTAGCATCACTGCACTAAGCATTCCTAGATACAAAAAGTTTCTACAGTGGGTCTATAAAGTAGGTAAAGATACAGGCAAACCAGCAATGCTGAAGCAAAACATCGTGACATGGCCTAACAGTCACACACCTTTTGTACTTACTCCTGATTTTGCTGATTACCTAACTGATGCAATCGAGTGGGTCAAGACAGTACAAACTGAAATGCCTGAATTTGATGACCACTACGGAAGATGGAATACGTATCTAGACTTCTTAATAAATCTAAGAGACAGTATACGGAACAGTACAAACGACCAAAGAACATTACGACAAGATTTTTACAAATGGTTTAATGACTTTGACCAATTGAGGGGATTGAATTTCGTTGAGACTTTCCCTGAAATGAAAAACTTTTACGCACAATGCGGAGATATTAAATGACAGACATTAATTATGAAATGACACCGGGCAAGCCCATTAGAACATATGCTGAAGATGGCAAGTGGCGCGACTGGTCTACTGATGAACTGGTAGGTGCAAAGTTAAATTACTTAACCGGATGGAAGTGCGGTGCAGGTGTGGATAGTCTATTCATCGACATGGATGGTTTCGTATGGACTGCTAGTTGCCGAGTAGGCGGAAGACTAGGTAGCGTTTGGGATGACTTCAATGTACCCGGTGACTGGATTGACTGTACTAAGAATGTATGTAGTTGTGGTGCTGACTTGTTCATTCCTAAAGTCAGTGAAGTTAAGTTTATGCCCACATTACGCAAAGGTCAAAGTCTTCCTGCGCAAGGAGAGTTACATGCACCTGATCTAACACAGTTTGTCAGTATGGAAAGAACTCATGCTAGCACACAGAAACAAGTGTACTGGGAAATAGGACGTAGATGTAACTATGACTGTAGCTATTGCTGGCCATGGATTCATAACAACACGGACCCACATAAGCCACTAGAAGATTTGATGAAAGCTACACACTTGATTGAACAGAAGTTCACAAAGGGTGAGAGTGTCAACTTTATTATCAGCGGTGGTGAGCCAACTGTTAACAAAGATTTCTTAGATTGGTTGCGTTATCTAAACGCATGTGGTCATCACGTTAGTCTGCATAGCAATGGTAGTCGCAAGCCTGATTACTATCAAGAAATTATTCACTACGGTGACTTGAATTTGTCTGTACATTTTGAATTCTATGACAGAGCTAAATTTGTAAAGGTCGTAGAAGCAATTGCTAAAGAAAAAGCAGATAATAACAATCATGGTGTAGGTCACTTAGAGATTAAATTCATGATGGCTCCGCACAATGTACAAGAGACACTGAGCCTAGAAGAAGAACTAAAGGCACTTCCTCATTTTAAAGAATATTGCACATGGGCTATCGTACCCATTCGCGGTGGACTTGATAACAAAACTAGTTCACCTGACAGTGGTTCTGGTAGTGAGGTTATGGAAGGCTACGCAAAAGAAGATTACATACTATTTGGAGATAGAAAATAATGGCAATGGATAAAGACACCTGGTTGGCAGAAAACGTATTTCCTAAGGATGCGGCGCCCAACGAGAGGAAGCTAAGACTTAATGTAAAGTCCGTAGAGGTGTTCACTGCTTCTAGAAAAACTTCATTAACATTATGTGTTTTAGGAAGCTGGGCTATTTATATGCCACCGTACAACTTGGCAAGACTATCTTCGTTAACCAGAGAAGCAGGATATCATACAAGAGTATTTGATTTCAATGTAGAATCACATTATGCGTTGAAAGAGGCAAATCCAGATTTAGCTGATGCTTGGAACGGTGCTAATTATTGGTGGTGGCAAGAACCTGAATACTCAACTCGTATTCATCCCACATACGAACCTATACTTAGAACGTATATGGAAAAGATTCTTGAGGAAGAAACTGATATCATAGGATTCAGTACTTACTATACAAATCTTCATGCCACTGAGTGGATGATTAAAGAGATACGAAAAGTAAGACCAAACGTCACTATTCTTATGGGCGGACCACAATGCCACGAACGTAATTTTGAAATGCTATCTGAGGCAGATTATTATTTTATTGGGGAGAGTGAACAGAACGTTTTAGATTTCCTAAACAACTGGGAACAAGGAATCAAGCCAGAAAGCCATGCTATAGGAAGTTTATACAGCGATACACGTATTGATATCGATAGTCTACCTTACCCAGATTACTCGGATTTTGACTTAACAAAATACTGGGGTAAAAATTCAATATGTGCTGAAATTAGTAGAGGGTGTATTGCTAAGTGTAGTTACTGTACGGAAGTATACTATTGGAAATTCAGAGACAGGGGATCCAGTAACGTCATAGATGAGCTTGAATATCAAGTTAACAAGTATGGTATAAACTTTGTATCATTTGTTGATAGTCTAATGAATGGCAACTTGAAAGAGTTTCGTAAATTCTGCGAGGGACTAGTTGAACGCAATCTAGGCATAACTTGGTGGGGATACGCTAGAGCAGATGGTCGCATGGATTTAGAATTCTATAAACTAATGAAGGCTGCAGGTGCACAAGGATTTAACTACGGAATAGAATCCGGAAGTGACAAAGTTCTAAAAGTCATCAATAAGAAAAATACGGTTGCAGAAATAAATCAAAACTTGATTGATAGTCATAAAGCAGGCATGCAAGTTTCTGCATGTTGGGTTATCGGTGCACCGGGAGAAGATATTGAGGCGTTCACGCATAGTTTCAACATGTTATGGAATCACCGTCATAGAATTCTAGCAGTAAGTCCAGGGCCGGGGTTGGGTGACAATTATGGTTCTGACTATGACAATCGAGAAAAGTACAACATGAACGAGAGAACTAATCCTTTCTTGGGCGGTTGGTATACTTTAGACATGAAGAATACAAGATTGCATAGAATGATTAGAATCAAGCTAATGCATATTTGGTTGTACTTGTGTAAACAGTACGGTGGCACCTTAACAAATGTGCATACAGTAGGAGATATAACTCAACACTATTCAGTAGACTTCGACACTGAAAAAATATCATTAGAAGTTGATTATGAAGATTTTGATTATAACATAATTCAGTCAGAGCACGGTGATTTTGCTAATAGCATAATGAATGAAGTTTTTGGATTACTACGTATGCTGTGGCGTGTAAAGGGCGGATATGAAATGACTATTGATTTTAACGACCTACTAGATAGACAGGATTTTGTATTTGCCATGGATCCTGAAAAGTATTCATACACTGCAAAGATACGATTTAAAATAGATGACCACGGTAGCTACAGCGTTTATAACACTTACAAGTTTGTGAACAACGACAAAGGTGTAGTTGACGTTGAAGATTTTGAATATACTTACGAGTCATCGGGCGTTTGGACCAGCAGTAAAAAAACAGGGCTAAGAAAGATATTCTATATTGCAACTGACAATAGACCCACCGAGTTGACATTAGAAAGCTGTTTCTCGTCTATGGGAATAGCAGAAAGAAAGTTGTTGCACGAGATAGCAAGAAATACTCCGGCTAACGGTGATGCTGTTGATATTGGCCAGCACCCCGGTGGAAGAACTGCAATAATAGCCAATGCAAATAAAACATTGAATGTTGTTACTTGTAATCCATTCCCAATAACCGAAGAGTATCCGTTAATAAAAGGATTCGATGAGCCTTGGTTACTAACTCAACTAACGAACATGTCTACTCAGCTTTTGATTCCTGAAGAAAAACTAAAAACTCTGTTAGACAACTTGAAAAGATTAACATCAGAAGATAGCTCCGGGGTAACTGCAAGAAAGTTTCTCTTAGATAAATTTACGAACATATCAAATATCATAGACCCGTATACAGATCCTAAATATTATAGATGGCCAAAGTCTATTGATTTGGTTCTATTCTCTTTACCGGATACTAATCGATTATTAGATAATCTAACGTTTTTCTCTAAGATATTAAATCAAGAAGGAAAAATGTTAGTACATCAATATGGATCGGATGATAAAATCACGCTGGCAGTTGACATGTTTTTAAATTCTTATTGGAAGATAAGCAATCAAGTCGAGGGCTTAATTGTCATTGAACGAGCGGTCTAATTTTATCTGCAAGTCTAGTAGAAAGTTGAATAACCCCATCTAGACTAGGATGTGGGTTTTCAACGCTGATAAAATGTTTGTGTTGAGTAAGTACATTCCACCACACATCACCTATCCAAGGCTGATTATATTTGTCAAAAGATAGCCAGTCTGCATTGTCAAAGATTTTATCATGCTGTAGGTGCATGTTCTTTACTATGTTTTGTTCATTATATCTGCCTGCCGCGGGGGAAGGGCCGCCCAATGTTCTCCAAAACGTATATGATATATTATTCAGTTTTAAATAACACTGTAAAAAAAATACGTTACTGAAAAAATTAACATAGTGGTCTTCATCAGGTGCACTGATTATGACTTCTTTTATAAATTCATTTCTATCTCGGAACGTTGGTTGATTAAGGTGTGAATGGTGTAGAGAGAAAAAATCATTTAGGTCCGGTAACCAAACCATTCTTCTAGTTAATTCAGTCCATCCTACACAAACGTGATAATTCTTTCTTTCTTCAGGAGAAAGTTTTTCTAAGAATGATATAGTTTTTAACGTTAAAATGTCGTTAGAACTACCATCTTCTGCAATATCAATGACTTCAACATTTAGCAGTTTGCTTAGTTGACCGCCGACATTATCTTTTTTTCTTAAGGTGTCTTTGTAATCAGTGTAATATTGCTGTATTTGCTTACTGGAATAAACCGGATGTAATTTTCTATGAAATACATACTTCATCCAATCTATGTCTGGATGATAATTTTTCCATGTAAGTGCGTCACCTGCAGTAAAACTACAGCCATTTATTAAAATCTTTTTCACAGTGTGCCTCGATAGCTGTTTGCGTGTATTATCGGTATAATGTTTTTTAGTGCTTCTTGCTCTCTAGTCAACTGTTTGTTATACCAATTAGTAATCTGTTTATTTACAAAGTGTTCAAACTTTTCCCAATTTCCCTGCGCTACATAATTAGAATGATCTATGGGTTTCAATCTATGAACTATAGGGGTAAGAGTTTCTAAAATATTAGCTAACTCAGTACTAGGTAAATTCCAAATACCTAAATGCTCAGGGTGATGAATCGTGTTGTACCATAAATGCACTTTATTCTCTATTGTGAATTCTACAAACTTAGACATTTCCCACCAATTGTTACGCATGGGATTTACCATGACACTTAGGCCGCGGTCGTTATCTTTACAATATTGATTGAATATCTTAAAGTTTTCCATCAACACATCAAAGTCACCATTGATTCGTATTGATTCATAGTTTTGCTTATCCAAACTGTCAATACTGATGTTTAAATGAACATTACACCTATCTAATATAGTTCTAACTTGTTTATTATACACCGTACCATTTGTCGCAATATTTATTCTGAGGCTAGGTTTTAAATCTGCAACCAACATACAAATGTCATATACTATCTTTTGTGCAAATGGTTCTCCACCATTAAATCTTAATTCTTCTAAATGAGGAATAAACTCTTTCAATTGTTCTACAAAACTGTCATCATATACGTTCGATAATGGTGGCAATTTGTCACGATTTTTTCTGATTCCCGAACTCAATCTGCCTTCACACATTACGCATTCTAAGTTACACTGGTTGCTTAATTCTAATTCTAGGCATGAAGGATATTCTCTCACAGGGAAACCATCATAAGCCATAGCTAGTGGCCAAGTATCAGCTTCTATTTTTTGTTTACAAACTCGGCATTCACTATTAAAAACACCGTTCTTTAAATTTTCTCTGTACTGTGTAAAATGTTCACCAAACCATATATCTCGTATAGACCTATTCGGTCCCCATTTTTCTAAATGACCCACTAATAACCAGCAAGGTGCGACATTACCCTCGGTAGTAAAATACATATTGTTATATGGTGCAACACATGGGCTTATTGTATTAATATCCCTAGACTTGTCAAAGTCTCTGCGTTTTTGATTATATGTTTCAATCTGTTCGTGTGTTAATACATTATCCATTTTTACATTCCATAACTAATCGGCCCCATTCACCGAATGTCTTTTCAAAACTTTGATTTCTATATTCATCCAATCCAATAGTCGCTTCTATGAACTCTTGAATAAGATTGTCATTTTCTCTTTCCAATAAAAGAAATCGCTTAACTTCAGTGAACTCGGGTAGTGTCAACTTTTCTGCCACTATATCTTTTAAATGATCTGGTAGATTTTTAATACTATGACTAGGGCTATAGTGAAGTATATTAAAGTAAATGTGAATATCTAACTGTTTTGCCCATTCAACGTACTCATTCAAATAATAAACATTAAAGTTACTAACCGTAGGGCATAACGTTAGAAACACGTTACTATTTTCACTGCGTAGTTTTAAAAACTTCTGAAGGTTATCCTGAATGACATTCCATTCTGTCGGATAACGTTCATATTCCAATCTATCATGCAAATCATCAATTGATATGCATATTGTAACTGATTTGAACGGTAATAGAAAGTCAATAAATTTTTTATTATACAATGTACCGTTTGTGTTTAGTAAAATGGTAATTTCTGATGCACGACCGGAACTAATCAACAACTCTAATACTTTGATATTCTCAGGGCTAGCCATTGGCTCTCCGCCAGTAACTTCTAAATGCACCAAATCTTTAGCCCATTCAGCAATCACAGATTCGTTTTGTGTTCCTAATATTTTATTTGATAACCAGTATGAGCCATCTTCAACTTTAATATTGAATCGTTCCTGATATTCTTTTAAGAAGGTAGAACTAGCTTGTGCTCCGCATATTCTACATTTCAAATTACAAACGTTATTAAGTTTCAAGTCTAATGCACGTGGTCCATTTGTAGCAACAGGTGAGAATTCTATTTTAGATAAATCAATCTTTTTGTGTTCTGCAAATTGAACTCTAAAACTTTGAACGCCGGCAGCTTCTTCATCCCAACAACTTTGACACTCTTTGGGCTTTTTTCCATCTAAAAACGCTTGTCTAAGATTTTGAAATCTTTGGTCATTCCATAATACATCTAATCTACCCTCTTTCATATTAGGTAATTGATATTCATTAGATAAGTCTGGCTGTGCAAATTTACAACAAGGTCTTAGTGATCCATTAACATCAGTGGATAAATTTATCCAGGGCATTGCACAAAATGTGTTATTCATGTGTTTATTTCTTAAAATCTTTAGGGGTGTCCATTATAGTAAACAACTCATCAAAAGGTTCTTCTGGTTTTGAAAAGTGTGATATTGATAAATCGATTTCACCGGTGTTGATCCAGTTGTTTACTTTGTTTGCTAATATTTCTCTGTTTCTCCTGTTAATATGATTCTGTCGATTGTCCAAGGTCGTCACATTAACTGGTCTGTTATCTAAACTTGAAATATCACTAAATGTTGTTTCAGTGTACCCGTCTGGCGCTGCCCAAGCAACGACAGGCATCATTAGTAATTTTTCTTTAGGGACTGTTCTTTCTATTTTTTCATACAATGCGTCATGAAACATCTTGATTTGTTCATAGTCATATAGATATAGATAATAATCTCGTAACGCATCTAGAACGGGCATTGCATCTTCTAACTTTTTTGGCTTAGCGTCAAATGCGCCTATTTCTATATATTCTTTGTATAACCCTACCCTGTAAAATAGGTGCTCCAAATTAGCAATATGTTTGAAAAAGGGATCAACATCAGTATTAGTCAAATGCATCCTTCCTGGAAAAGTGGACACGAATATTATTTTGTCAAACTTATCATGTAAGTCAAAGAACAATTTAGCCGAATATTGTAATGAAGATCCTAGAATTCCAAAATTTGTTATATCATGAGGTGACATTTTTTTTAATATTCTTACCCATGGCATGTTGCTTTTTAATTTTTCTTCCGGTGTGTCTGCTAATTCATCTACATAACTATCACCAAATATTGCTACTTTAAGTTTTTTCATGTGTTGTAATCTTTAATTAAATCGTTAAATTCAGGGAAAGTTTGTGCGAAAGATTCTTTTCTATAATCATCATGCATCTTTACTTTGTTGAAAAATGTTTTTAGTAACTCAGGATTCATTTCACTACCGTACATGAAATTAATAATGTTGTCAACTGTAGGTGACCATGGATCCAAAACATTACTAGTATCAATTGTCAATAGTTTTTCTTTTACTATTGATTTTACTTGATCGGGTAGATTAACAATTGAGTAATGGTGTGGATAGTGCACCATGTTCAACATGACAGGCATATTGTACTGTTTTATGTAGTCGATAAACTCAGCAAGATAGAACACATTTAATATACCAACAGTAGTATAGAATTTCAATCTCATGTTCACGTTGTACTTTTTGCTGTACTCCTTGTACATTTCTATGTTCTTTAATACTTCATCCCACTTGGCATTCTTTCGTTCGTACTCGAATCTAGGACCAATATCATCAATACTGAAATTAATTATAACTTCATTAAAGGGTGCCCATATCTTAAAGAATTCTTCATCACATATAGTACCGTTGGTGTTGTAATACAATCCAGTCATTGCAGGATTTCCATACTCGTGTATAATCTTTAGTATATCGTTGTGTTCTTGTTGCATCAATGGCTCACCGCCATAGAATTCTAAGTAGTCAACAGTGGGAGCCCACTCTTTTAATATCTCTATGTTGTTTGAGTTAGCACTAAATTTTTCACGTGAGTTATTAACAAAACTTTCCTGAAAGCCCATGTCAATAACATTCAAGTCTTTAGTTTCTTTAATCCACTGACTACTCAAAAAAGGTGTGCATATTCTGCACTTTAAATTGCAGAGATTGCTTAACTTTAAATCTAATGTCTTGGGATATGTTCTTGGGATATGATGGAAAAATGTTGCATATGGGTGCTCTTTCCCGGCGTCCTCACGTTGCAATCTCATACTCTTGATGCCGGCCGCCTCTTCGTCCCAACATGCTTTGCATCCATCAGGTCGTTCATTTTTGATGAACTTGTCTCGTAGTTCTTGAAACTCGGGTTGTTCCCATAATCCGTTTATGTCAACATCAGGTAATTTAGGAACATCTTGTTGCCAAGTTGCGTCACCGACCTTATACTTACAGCAAGGTCTTGCTCTACCATCTGGATCTAACTGAAAGTGTAAGAATGGATAGAGACAGAAATTCTCAGGAACTTTTTCACGTAGTTCTTCAGTCCACTCGCCGTCTCCTGTAATTATAGATACAATTCCTAGATTTTTGATATTGTCAATCTCGTTTGCAATACGCCATTGTTTAGTTCCAGGATTCTCTACTTTGAGTATGTCAATAAATTTGCGCTTGTCCATTTACAGTCCTTTGCACATGTTGTAAAAGTCAGCGTACTCAGGAAACACTTGCACTACGTTAAGTTTTCTACGCATTTCAAAATCATCTGCCCATTCAGCAAAGTATTTTCTTTGCGCTGTGCTATCCATAGTGTTGTTTCTTATACTGTCTGCTAGATTTTGTGCGAACACGATAAAGGCATCCCATGTACCCATAGCATCAGGTACTGTAGGCATGTCAGTTTTAGTTTTCATGTATTCAACGCAATCATCTACGTATTTTGCAAAGTCAGGTGTCAGTATAAACGGGCTATGTTGACTAGGTAAGTTAACAATGTTCTGTTTAATAGCTACTGGTCTACCGTGTGTTCTGTATAGATTTTCTGCAAACTGCACGAACTCTTTTAATGTAGATATGCTCAAACTATTCAATGATGGTATAAACCCAAAGTTGAATTTCAAATCTTTGTTTGATAGTAGCTTATCTATGTTACTAGTAAATCTATCCCAAGACAATCCGTTACGAATATATTCTGCTCTGGTGCCCACGCTTTCCATACTTACTAATACTTCAACAGTAAAATACTCAGTAAGTGTAGGTAGATATTTCAAAAACTTTTCTAAGTAATTAGGAGGTGTGTTCATGTTAGTCACAATCCACAACATTGTGTCTCGTTTTCTAGTAGAACGCTTTTTAGATTCTATTAACTTCTCGACTAATTCATAGAACTTAGGAGTGATTAGTGGCTCGCCGCCGATGATACCGATTCTACTGCAATATTCAATGCCAGTTTTATCTAACCATTCCCAGAATTTTTCATCAAAGCTATCAGTAGCTTTGGGGAACTCCCTGTCATATTGTTCTTGTGTTATTCTACCTAGCTTGATTTCTTCTGTTGCCCACTGTGTAGAATAGTGATGATTGCAGTACATACATTTCATATCACAGGTATTACCCATACTAATTTCTAGCATATATGGATAATTAGAATTCAATGCAGGATCATTGATATCAGTAATCTTAGATACTCTATCTAACAACATTCCTTCTGTGTAATCAACATCGGGTGCTTGTTTTCTAATTCGCAAGTGATCCCAAAACTGTTTGCCACCTTGTCTCGGACTTTTCATCCCGTTATCTTCTAAGTGCCAGCACGTTTTGCAGTCATCATGTCTGACACCGTTGACTAGATCCAAGCGTATTTGCTTTAGTTTGGGATTGTTCAAAAAGGCATCAGTGCCGTACTTCTGCAAATCTTCTTCTGTAATCTTATTACTAGGCGTTCTACAGCAACTACGAAACTCTCCTCGTTCCATATTGAAAATAGGGTAGTTCCACGCCAAGTCGCAGACGGTGTTTAACGGATTGTTGTTCATTTTTCTTTTGTACTCATAATGTCAAAGTTACAGTGACACATTGTTTTGTTACATATTACTGGATCAGTAGGGATGATTAATTGTTCGTCATGGATGTAACCGATTGGTCCACCGACACGACACCAACCACGCCAAATACTACCATCCATATCAACGATAACTTGCTCTACTCCAGAATAGCACTTCCATCCACTCCAGTCATTAGTTTTAAAGCTAATGAAACGATGTGCGCTACTGACTTCTGTTGTACCATCATTATACATGATTCGCATAGCACCTCTATAATAATCAAACGACTTTGTAAACTTAATGTGCTTAGTAATTAGTTCGTGCTGTTTATCAAATATGTTCTTTTGAGCAGGAGTGTAGTCAAACAATGTATCTCCGAAATCGTGAATTAGTGGCTGCAATGCCATACTTAGATTGCCCAAGTTCTTTACTTTGTTTGCTACTGCATAACAGTAATCAAATTTCTCAGGATCCATCATAATGTTTACGTGTGTGCGAATGTCATTATGCAATAATTTAGCGACTTCGATAAAATGGTCTGCTTCTGCAAACTGCGGGTGAAAACTTAGACACACGTGGTCAAAGTATTGCTTGTTTTCTTCCCACCAACGCAAAGTGCGTGATCCGTTACTAATTAATCCAACCTTAGCACCTAATTCAGTGCAGTGTTGGCAGATTTCAATAAAGTGTTTGTATAGTGTTACTTCACCACCAGTGAATTCAAAGTAAACTTTTCTGGGAGCAGTTTGCTCTACTGTTTTTGTTATAAAAGCCTTGATACTATCAAGCGATGGCCAGGGCTTTGATCCATCGTGTAGTTCTGCAGGGCAATAACTGCACTCAAAGTTACAGGTGTTGCCTAGACACCAGTTAACTACAAACCAATCTTCGTGTGCAGGGTTACTATGTACTAATTTACTATAATTGTGTTCCATTACCATCCTTGTATCTGTCTGATGATTTCCATTTCTGTTACCAATGGACCTCTGTTATACTTATCTGCACCGTAATGTCGCTTGAAGAACTTGGATTGTTCTGGATCAAGTGTGCATATAGGTAAACCTAGTTTTTCTTTTAAGGCTTCACCCACGTTAACAGCTTCACGTGCAGGATCTTTTAATTCATGTTCTTCCCACAAAACAATATAGTTGTCAAACCACTGAACGTTTTGAGAATCCCATTCAGTTAGTAATGTCATGTACGTGCCGAGACGAGCGCCATATATAGCCCACATACCGTTCTCAACATCAGAACCGACATTGTGCCATATTGTTAGATTATCTAAATTACGGGACGATAGTTGTTCTTTGAACTCCTCGATGTTTGGTTTCGCACCTCTGTCAAGAACCATCTTAACACCTTCTCTAAAGCCTGCACGCCATGCTTGAAACGGTGTATAGTTAGGGTACGTAGTTGAATAGCAGTCCCACATAGCCCAGTATAGATTGTCTTTGCTATCTAAACAAAAGTCAGCAACACGTGATATATCACCCTCAGTTTGATTCTCATGTGTTTTCATGTTAGCAACATATTCTTTAGTCCAAGAACTCATGCCACCATTGCCATAACGCAACCCATTGATTGCATTTACAGCTTTCCAACGAAACTGTGCTTGTTTAAACTTATCATCTTTACCTGTAAAGTCGAGTTGAATGTTGAAGAAACTTTCTTCAGGCATGTTGTCGCCATCAATTAAAATAAATCGTTCGGTATCTGATGCTTCCCCGGCAGCTTTATGAGCCGCATCACTGCCCTTAACACCGTCAACACGTTTGGCCCAAGGTACCATGTTCTTAATGTGTAACCAAAATTCTTCTTTTTGCGGTTCATCATAACTCAAATAAATGCAGTCTAAATCTGCAACGTCAATAATATCAGCACTCATAAATTTGTAATTTCCACTTAGTTGTATTTCCCGTATAGCTATCAGCTACAATAATACTAACATCTTCCTCTGCACATACTACACCCTCATTTAAATCTGGAGTTAGTTTAGCAATAACAGTTGAATTAACAGATGACGTTAATTTTCCATCTACTACTCTAACGTCAGGTCGTGCTTCTGCAAAGGTTAATGCATCTATAACGATGTACTTGCCATCTAATTTTTCACACGTATATGTTATGACTTTGCCCTTATCATCATAGTAAAGTCTGAATTCGGGCGGTACAATCTTAGGTGCTTCAAAGATCAATACGTAATCTTTTTCTTCGCTCATTTGTAACTTTCTAATAGTATATCTGAAAATTTCTTTACATGATAATGAAAAGGATATCGCTGAGGATATGTATTAACACGTAGTTGTTTTGGTAAACATTCTGCTAGTAGTGTGTCAGTCCAATCTTCTGTTGGCATACCATTAATAAACTGTTTCATATGTGTCATGCTCAATAGACCCGGGATAGTTGTATTTTCTACGCCCATAATATGACAGGCTATTGCATATACCCAATCAGTTGATGCTTCTTCTAGCGGATTACATTTCAATACCTTTTTATACTGCTCCCAATTTTCAAACACATCTCTTACTATAGCAAAAAACTTTTCAGCAGTTTCTGATTTCTTAAAGTATGTAATTGCATTATAAACGTCAGGTAAATTATTATCGTATATAAATCTACGATAGGCATGAACGTCAGATATTTCACCTTTAAAGTTTCTAATAGTATCACATACTACAACATCTCGTTGACCCAGTACTCCCCAAAGATGGTCCAGTGATTCTGGAATAATCATATCTGATTCTAGCTTTATTGTTTCATCGTATGGGCTAGATTCATACACTTGCCAATCATTTGCGTATCCACCTTTGTCACCGTAAGGCAACATATCTGTTGTCACGATTGTTACACTTGCAGATGGCATTACTCGTTTAATACTAGCTTCTAAGGCAGTAGCACATTTGACATATACATCTCCTTGTGCCATAATTACAAAGCCTCTACTCATTTGATTAACTCCATAAATGCATCTTTATTCATAACATGAAAGTCAGTGTTTGTAATAACGGTATACTCTTTTCGTATTTTTCCTCGTTGCCAGTTGTCAAACATCACGGTATATTCTGTATTGAATTCATCATCGTTATTTCTATACACCTGTGTATTCTTGCCCACATGCACTAAGTTCCAAGGTATAACATCTTCTTTGGGACTAGTATGACCGTTAGCGATTCTAGTAGCAAGGGTTAGTCCATAATCATTGCGATATACACCAGCAATAAAGCTATGGATATTAGCATAGTGCTCATAATTTTTCTGTACCATTTCTAAACATTCAAAAATTTGCTTTGCTCGTTGTGTTTTCTTAAACATAACAACTGTAGCCCACAATGTTTTAAAACTATATGTACTCAAGACCTCTTGCGCTACACCCGGGTGCATTAAAAAACTAGTAGTGTCGTGACAACAAAAATCAGTAGGCATTTCAAACAGTTTGTTTAATATGTCTGAATTAATCATATAATCAGTATCAAGCAATATCGTTTCATCATATGGACTTAACTCGTATGCTTGATATCTACCTTTATTGATCCACACCGCATGATCTCTGATGTTGTTCTTATCTGGTTCTACAAATATAGTTTTGTCAAACTGATAGTCAGGGTTTTCGGGCACAGATTTAGTGTCAGTTATAACTGTCACAGGTAGGTTTAAAAAATGATTCACACGTTTAGCAGTAGCAACTGCCATTTTGTAGTAATCATATTTAGGTGAGTTGAATGCCAATAATAGTACGCCGCGATTCATCGCTTACCTTCTAGTTCTTTCCATTCTTTGTACCAAAGTGTCATAGCGTCATTGTATGTCTTATCTAAAATATCATGCAATGCAACTCTATTGACAAACACAGGGGTTTCAAATGTGTCCATAAGTATAACATGTTCGTCTTTGTTACTAGCCAAGTAACCAATTAATTCTGGCGTGGCTTTCCATAGGCCACCTTGTTCGGCAACAATTAACTTGCTGTCGTACTTGTCTTTTAATTGGGCTTTTGCTGAATTATGATTGAAGCGGGCTTTTGCTTCGGAGATTAAGGTCTTAGTATCCATGTGTATATTTACACGGATACCAAGACTAACTTAAAAATTATGAACCTGACACTGTTCCAGAAACAGTGATTGTGCCCCATGAATTGGCTAGATATGTTGTTTCGGGTGCAGCCACTGTTACTGTAGTCGCTGAACCAGTTGATACTGTTAAACCATCTGGTACTTCGTCCCAAATAGTGTACAACGTGATTGTAGAACCTGCATCACCGTTTGAACCTTGTGTGCCGTTACTCTTAGCAATAACACGAATGAAAGTGCTTAGATAACCGCTGGGTCCTGTACTTGCAGTTTGTGTAAACACGTTAGCGTTACTTGTTGTCATTGCGTAGTAGCCACTATTTGTGCTTACTGTTGGTGAGTTGCCACCGCCACCAACTCTGGTAATACCGTTATATGATACACCACCTACTGTAATAGATCCAGAAGTTGGACTACTCATTGTGACTGTGCCTACGTTACTTGCTAAGTTATTCAATAACAAATTAATACCAGTACCGTTTGGGTGTGAACATGTAACTTTTAGTTGACCACCTGAGTTAAAGAAATAACGGGCAGCATCACCATTTGCAAAACTAACAGTGTGAGTGAACGTCAATGCAGATGACCATGTAGCACCATATGTAGCGGTGTTAGCAGTAGTAGAACCCTGACTTGCCGCGTTTAATCTGTTTGTGTAAATTGTTGTTAGGTTAGTAGGAATAGCAGACAGATATGTAACTGTGCCACCTGATACTGGAGCAGAGACTGATGTGATGCTTGTACCCTGATGTGATGCAGAGTTAGAAGTTTTATTAACTAAGTTAGCCCACTTGGCAGCAGTAACAGTGTCACCGACTGCAACGTTTGCTTCAGCAGTCTGTCCATATCCCGCATTAGTACCGCCAGTAGCCCATACAGTATTCAACTTACCAGAAGTTGTTACTGGGTTTCCGCCTACTAAATTGTTGTAGTCTGATGCTTCTACTAGACCATATTGTGCGTAACTCATTGCTTATCCTTTAATTGATACGAATGCTTCGATAGTACCAACGCCGTCAGTAGTCTTAGACGCCAATGCTCTACCAATTGTGTTAAATGAGTTTGCTTCTCCCGCCTTGGCTGCACGTGCAATACCACTACCTGCACTAACTAGACGTTGACCCTTTTTAACTTTACCTGTGACTTTAACTTTTACTCGACCACCAACCGCAACCGGAGGGTGAGTGTTGTCATTACCTGCGCCTGCGTTCATCAAGTAAGCCGCTGTATCAGAAACAACACCGAATACATCTTCGCTTAACTCATATTGAACCGCAGTGATTTCTTTAGTGCCGCCAATTTCAACAACTGTACCTGCATCATACGGAACGTCTGCTTCGAAACGTTCTGCCAAGTCAGCGTATGTTGCGTTCAATCTTGCACCTGATGCTAATGTCCAGATACCTGCGATTGAGCCGCCACCTGCGATTGCTGTTGTAGTAACTTTAGTAGGAGCAATATTACCAGTAAATGTTGTACTGCCGTATGGCGAACCATTAGGCCAAGAACCGGACATATATGCACATACGTTAGCATCGCTATAAGTACCAGATGGTGTGAATGGGTCACCGTTAGCATAGAAGTACCCGTCTGTACGAATACCTACGTTTGCGTAAATGTTACCGCCGGTAACGATGAAAGCGTTTCCAGATGCGGCACCGTTAACAGTCCATGCACCTGTCATAGAACCTGCTGTTGATTGAGCACCAGTAGTAATAGAAGTAGTTCGTAGAGTAGCAACGTTAGCATTAGAAATTGCAGTGTTACCAGTCAATGATGCGTTACCAGTTACAGACAATGTAGTACAGCTAACACTATCTGAAGTCACTGCATAAGTTGCAATAACGTTATTAGCTTGCAATGTTCCAGTAACAGTAACTGAACCGAACGTTGTAGTTCCACCGGAGCTAGTAGATGTTAGAGCTAACCATGCACTTTGTGCTGCGCCATCGCTAGGGCAAACATAAAGTGTGCTGTCGTTTGTGTTATACCACAACTGACCACGCAAAGGATTAGCAGGAGGGGTAGAATCCGCAAAGTTTTCTATTTGGTGTACAAAGTTTGTGTCTAAACTTTGACCGTATCCTGCGTAGTTTCTTCCTGGTAGACCCAATGAAGTACTAGTTGTGTTTATTGTACCGTCAGCAATGGTTGTTAGTACTGTACCATCACTTTTAACAATCGTATATGCCATGTTGAATTACTCCGATATTCTCTTATTTATCTTAAATTGTAACTAAGTTAGTCAGACTCTGGATTCTAACCGTATAATCTATTTGAATTTGTCTGTTTAGGGACTTTTGTACGGGGTGAAAAATGACATGGGTAAGTAATCGTGTGATTACGTTTCCGTCACTATCTGTTCCGTAGTTTGCTAGTAGACCCAATTCATCAAAAATGTAGGATCCGTCGGTCTGTGTACTATTATCAAAAGCTGCCTGACCTGCAGGCTCGCCGTAATCCAATAGACACTGTACTAAAATGTCAGTGTAAACCTTACCTGTAGTATGATTTACTGTCATCTTGTTACGTGTAGGGTCTAAGTTAAAGACGGAATTATCGTCTACAATCTTAGCGTAAGTTTGGTTATACAAGGCAGCATTTTGCCCAGTTGTGTTGGGTGGCAAATATGTGATAATACCAGTGTTGTCAACACTAGCACCACCGTTGCCGAAAGCCATTTGATAAATCTGACCGTAACCACGGCTGCTTAATGTGTCAGCAATAGCTTCTGACATGTTTTCGTAGTTGATGGCATTCTTTTTATCTACGAATACTTCCCCGTTATTGGGATCGTAGACTTTCAAAAAGCCCTCTACTTTGTATGATAAGTTAATTACTGACATTAATTGTCGCCCCTTGTTTGGACCAGTACTTGTTTAGTGTTAGGATCTGTTATTTTTAGAAAGGATGAGAAGTAGAAGCCGCCCGTCTCGTTTGGCTTCTTTTCAGCAACTTTTTCGTCATTTTTTGCTGTAGGTTCTTCCATATTTTCTTCCATATATTTATTTATCTTTTACGTTATGTCCTGATTTAAGAAAATCGCCCCAGTCGTATCAGATATTTGCAACGGTATCACTGCGTCTGTAGCGTACGCTGGGTTAATATCAGTGTTCCAAACCTGCTGATAATCAACGTCAGACATTCTATTTTCAGACAATATTCCGTAAATTTCTTGATATGTCGGAACTAGTACATTTATACCGGTACCATTAACTCCCCTTTGTAACTGTGATAGGGTATTAGTCTCTAGGTCAACTGAGCCAAATATAATCTGCTCTCCGTTTACGTAAACCAAATTACCAACAATTACAGTAATTACAACAGAATCTCCTTCTGATACCCCGCCCGTAAACTCTAAAACAGGCGCAGTGTCTTGTATAACTATGCTATAATTCAGAGACGGTACTGTCTGACCAGTTGTTAAGTTCTGAACGGTTATCTGAGTGATAATGTTCTTATCCTCTGTTAGACCTATGTAGTATCTACCATTTACGTCAGCAAGTACTGTCTCAGTCTGTATGTGTGTATTAGTTAGACGAGTAGCATCATACACATGCACTGTAGTATCTGTGTTCAATAATGGTTCTGTTAACCATGTTCTAGTCATTGTATTTGCTCTATATGCAGAACCTTGGTTAGATGCGTTAACATTCAATATGAATACTTCTTCGTTAGGTGTAGCAGAAGGCATCATGCTAGTAATGATAACTTCGTCTCCGGGGATAATCGTAGCCAAAATGCTTAGATCATTTGCGGGGTTCAATCGTAATGAACTTGACGGTACACGCAATCCATTGATTGTTACCCATAGTCTGTCAACGTTATCTTGCTCCCACTGAGTTACGCCCATTGTACCAGTTTCGTTAGTTAACGACACTACATCACCGTCTCTAGTTAATGATACACTAAATGTAGTAGCGTTTGCTATTTCTTTGATGAAGTACATCGTACCAATAATCAAACCACCTAATGTAGTATCTCCTATTAACTTACCAACTTCAGTAAAGTATACCGGTGTATTCCTAACTAGTTCGCTAGTAGAATCAACTGTTATATAATCTACATAACCAGTTGGTGATGTTTCTGTCCCGTTAGTTGTTACTAACGTGAACAAGCCGTTTCTCCAAACATAACCACCACTAGAGTAAGCAGAAATGTCAGTGACTGGATAGTTTACTACACCGTATGCAGGATCATACGGTTCTGTGTATAAATCAAACTGATACGTATTAATAATTTTTGCATAGTAAGTGTTATTGTTCAATTGTATTGAACCCAATGTACCATCTATTTTTATTAATGTGTTCTCTGACAAGTTATGAGGTATGCCAGTTGTTACACGAACTGCAGGCTGTCCACCAACATAAGCCATCATGTTACCTGTACCTACACCTGTATCAAACTCAGTAGCCAAGTCAGGTGTTGCAGAGATAGTAAATGTGCTTACCGTCAAAACGTCTTTAATATAATAAACAGTTCCATCAGTTAATACATTACCAAAACCAACTCCCTTGAATATTACTGTCTGTCCTGCTACGTAGTTAATAGTAGAAGTTGTAGTTAATACGTTTGTTCCTGCGCCCCCCACATCTGTTACGCTGGTTGCTGTTATAGGTGCAGTAATATTATTACTAATATTAGTAATGTTTGCAACAGTTAATGAGTTGACTACTGCTTCCATCGCACCAGTATCCGCAGTTAGAGCTAGTGGAGTTCCACCTGCTTGTAAACTTACAGTAAACACAGTGTCGCTTAGTATTTCAGCAATATAGTATGGCTGGCCAGCAATTATTCCACCTATTGTAGGGTCAGTAAAGATAATCTTATCATTTACGTTCAAGTCAGCAGTTGAACCTGATGACAACTCCATCCAATATAGTTGTTCATCATAATAGCCATCTGATAGACTGTTTGCTGTTCCGTTTCCTGTTCCAGGATCAACAGCAGTAATAATATCTCCTACTACGTAAATTATACCAGTAGTACCGGCAACAATGTTCCAGTCAGTTGTACCTAAACTAACGATTTGATATTGTGATCCTATCTCAAAATCACCTGCAGTTACCGTTATACTCGTAAATCCAGTAAATCCAGTACTATCAAATCCAGTGCTATCGAACGGAACTTCACTATCTACAGTTTCACCAACCATTAGTTCAATGAATGCTGATCCGGGTGTACCGGTTATACCATATTGAGTATTCAAGTATTGTCTTTGAGTATCATTGAACGTTGTTACTGCTAACGTAGATCCTGACAATACGGGTTCAGTTAATGTAATTGTATTTGCTACATCACTTATTGTATAAGCAGATTCTGATAAACGAACACCATCTATTTCTACAATTGCATTGGTTGGATTATCGCCGCCGTTGAAGTTTGTCATATTAAAGACAAACTGTGCTCCGTTACCTGCAAAATATTGTGTTTCCGGTATTGTGTAACCATATTGCGGTGAGGTCTCACCAAACAATGTGTACGTCAAGTAGTCCGTATATTGGTCGTATTCTGCCGCTAGAACAATCTTAGCGGATACACCATTTGGTGCAATACCGAATGCATAATCGTTCGTAATTAGTGTTGCTCCACCGGTTGCATCACTTAGTACTTTTGTAGGACCACCGAGTGTTTCGGAGATAGTAAATTCATTACTATCAACAATACTACTAATATAGTACGGTGTTAATGGAACAATGTCATTACCAAACATAGTGTTACTAAATGTAACTGTAGTTCCAACGATAAATGTGTTGGTTGTATTACATGTTATAGTATTAGCTCCACTCTTTGTTCTAGTTACAGTACTGATTGCTCCCGACAACAACTTCTGACCGTTATAATACATAATAGGATCAGTCCATGTGGTGCCAGCGCCGAGCTGAATAACAACACGCATAATGCCGGTGTCATCTGTTAAGTCTAGCGTTGGTCCTGCTGTTCCAGAAGAAACATTATATGAAGCAGAAACTGTAATAGATCCAGTAGCATAGCTTATAGTTTTTACATAATAAATTGTATCTTCTTGGATGTTGCCGAATACATCCCCTTGGAAGTAAACAGGGCTGTTTAGTACGAAATTGCTTATATTCGCACACACAATACTATTATTAGTAGATATAGTTTGAGTGGCAACAGAATCTATCGGATTAGATCCTGGTCTGATTACGCCAGAACCACTATATAGCGGGGCAGAATAGTTACAATTAACTACTATTTCTTGGAATCCGGTGGATTCGTTATATGTAATAGGATCGGTTTGCGTATTAGCTTTAACTAATTGATTACCATTTCCTGGTTCATACACATCTACACGCAACTTGTCTGATAGTGCGATAGGGGTCAACAACGTGACATATTCTTGTATCCAATTAACAGTATAGTCGGAATCCGGTATCAAGGTTGTACTTAAATTAGTTGCACCGTCAATGACAGCTACTCTAATTTGAGTTGGGGTACGAACCACGTCTAAGAAGCTATAGACTGTTTGAACTTCAACGATTGGTGTTAGCTCCAATGATACTGTATTGTATCCAACATGCTGATATATTGTTGCGTCCCAGTTGGTACCCGGGCGTGTTGCGATAATCATAGTCACTGCATCAGAAACTACACCCGGTACGATTTCTTCAGGACCATAACCTGCTGTAAATGCATCACCTTGTACGTTATATACAGTAGGATCTGTTGTAAACAACGAACTGCTTACCCATGTAATACCATCAGAACTCTTTAGTACAGTGTTGTTGTCACCCACAACAACAAACTCACTTAAATCACCGTTCCATGTGATTCCTTTTAAGTTTTCAGAAGTTCCAGAAGTCTGCGGTGTCCATGATGCACCATCATTTGATGTTTCGATAGTACCGCTATCACCCACAACAACAAAAATACCATTTGCATAGATAGCGTCAATTAGATTTGCGTTTCCTGTACCAGCCTCACTGTAGTTAACCCAGTTACTACCGTTCACGCTAATGAATCTAGTGCTGTTATCACCTACTACTAATATTGAAGTACCATCTGATGATACGGCATTTAGTGCATAGTTAGCCAATACAAATGTTGGGCTGTACCAGATATCTCCGGTTAGACTTAGTAACAACACGTTGTTAGTATTAGAATCACTATATTGTTGAGAATATCCTACTGCTACAAAACCAGCAAAGTTTGGAATGTTTACATAAGAAATGCCATTGAATGCGTGTGCGTATACACCTGTAGTAGATGGATATGTTTCTGTCCATCCATACAAGTCTGTACTCTTAATAATATTGTCGCCAACCGCAACATACGCACCGTTGTTATATGTAATACTATTCAATGAAGTAGAGTTAGCCAACACTGATGACATGTCGTAACCAGTACTATCATAAGGAACTGCGCTCCATGGTGTGAACGCACCATTAGAAATCCATGTTATACCATCATCGCTAACCAATATAGGAGTAGCACTATTATTAGATGTTATGGCATACTTTCCACCGGCATACAAAATATCAGTTAGATTAATGTTCTGTTCTGAAATTTTATCAATAGTCCATTCTTCACCATCAATGCTCAACAAATTAGCAGAGTATGTAGGGGTGTTACTCGGCGCTAGATAACGAGTACCGTCCCATACTATTGATCTAACATCAACTTCAGTAGGATAGAATGGTTGATCCTTTAATACAGTATCAAGTGTGAACTCTTGATCTGGTGCAAATGCATTACCTAAGTACGTGCTGTTTGGATATGTAACACCTTCAAACAACTGTGTCAAGTCCAGGCCTGGCATATTGATAGTTGGCTCATAATAACCGACTGCACGATCCATAGCATTTAGTGCTCTATCTCCAGAGTTTAATAGCTCCCACTTACCAAAAATGAACTCGTCATCATTATTACTAATGATACAACGATATACTCTATTGTTGTATTTGACAATTGACTGATTGAAGTAGAACGGCTCCGGTAACAATGCATAATCACCATATCTTGTCATTGTAAAGTTAGTAGATGCCGCTGTAGTCAGATTTGCAGGGGAACCGCCTGGTTCTTCACTAACTTGCAACGACGGTGACAATGAAACAATGTAATATACTTGTCCAAGATTAATTCCACCATCTACATTTCCAACAAATACTACGGCATCATCTATTTCAAAGCCCGAAGTGCTATCAACTGTCAATGCTTCTGTGGTTCCATTTATAGCAGTTACTGTAGTTGTTAGTACACCACGATACGGGAATTCACTTCTCGGTACAGGTACTGTCATTAACGCATTAGAGTATACTGCAACTTCGTTTTCAGAAACGACCTTGAAGTAATAATCATTGACTGCACCTGCAGGAGTTCCACTACGTATCACAGACACTAATCCCCCATCTTCATCAACAGATGCAACAGTCATTACTAAGTTATTAGTAGGTGTTACTCCACCAATATCTGCACCTAGAATTGTAATAGTATTATCTACTGCATATCCTACGCCAGGGTTAGTGATGATTGCTCTGTATCCACCAAGTATTGTACTGATACTGAATTCAGCATCGGTGCTAGGAACTTGTTCCAACGTCACTGGGCCGTCTGCTGTTCCGGGATCGATTCCTAACTTAATATATGGTTCACCAGTACCGACCATTATACCGTTATCTTCGGTTAATACTAATGGGCTGTCTCCGGGAATTATGGAAATTGTAAACTGTGTAGAAGTCGGAATATCTTTAACATAATATGTTACACCTACAAGAACGCCGCCCAATGATTGCTCACTGAATATGATTGGCATATTCTCATAAATGATGCTAGTGTCTGTAGTAGTTAGATAATTTGTACTAGAAGAAGTATTAGTTACTTCAATTTCTGTAGCACCAAATTCAGTTACATTATATGTAGTGCCTGCAATTAAATTACCAATGTTAGTAGTAACTTGTACTGGCATATTGTCATATACATTTAATATGCCGCCACTAGATTCAGTCAAGAAAACTCTACTCACTGGTGCTGCCAATGTCTTATCAACAGTACGTGTTAACTGGTTACCAACAGTACCTGTCTTACCAATATATTGTTTAGAAGTTTCATACAACGTGAACTGTTGTCCGCTAATCTGACCAGGGCTTACTGGTAGATTGACGTTCATAATCATAGAACCAGTGGCAGTGGATAACTCAACTGTATCGATTTGGCTAGTTAAGATACAGCCTGTATGATCTGGATTAGCAGCCACTGGTGTCAATGACACAACTGATCCACTATTGATAGAAGTTGCTATCTTAAATTGTGATCCATTCAATATTGACTGAACGTAGTAAATTGTATTCTGTTGAATTCCGCCAAAGCTAGTCTGATATTCATCGTCAATAATCATGTTATTGAAAACGATTGGATCATTAACATTCAAATTAGAAGTGCTTTCGCAAACTATTGTGTCACTGCTTATAATTTCAGTAATATTAATTTGGATAGGACTATCGCTAGTTGACATAGTGAACTGTTGATTGTCATCACCAATTACTGATGTTACATAGTACAATTCGTTTGCTATTACGTTTCCAAAAACTGAGCCAGTGAATATTAGTGCTAAACCAGTATAGAAACCGTTAGTGCCGCCACTGCCAGTAACATTCAATGGTGCTGTTAGCACGTTTGTTGTAGCAGTAGTAGAAGTTACGTTTATGATACCAGGATAATCTATTGTTACAATTGTAGTATCAGTTACTTCTCCTACATACAATAATAGACCGGCTGCACCAACTGTGTATGCATTCAAGTTTACTGTTGTTGACAAAGTTTTATCTGTAGCCAATGTCAAGTAGTTAGAATCAATCAACGATTTTACATAATATACAGTATCGTCAACTAAACCACTAGTGCCAACTGCACCCTTAAACTTAACTGGCATACCAACATAGAAACCAATAGTAGCATCCATTCCAGTTTCAGATGTGACCGGAGAGCCACCTTCACTTGGATCAATATATATTCTGTCATCTGCTAATGTAGAGACAACATTTCTAGTACGTGAACTCCATGTAACTGTCTCTACATCTTCAACATCCAGAATTTCAAAGCCTACACCTTGAGCACTAGCCAATATCGTATTGATAGGTGGTCTAGTATCAAACAATGTGATAGAGGAGCTTGCTACACTTTCAGTGTTATTAAATGCGCCGGCGTAGAATGATCCGTAGAACGAAGCAGGACTCCAATTTGTAACTTGTGAAGTGTATGCTGTTCTGTCAAAACGCAACGCAATTTTATTTTCTCTTATTGGGTAAGAAGTTGATATGCAAGATGCTACAGCTCCCAAACTAAATTGGTGATCCGGACCTGTACCAGCACTATAGAACTCTACTCTATTTTCATCTAATATAGCATCTCGTGCATTCGTGTATAGTGCAACAACTACACTTGGTACAGTCTCTAGTACATTTACATAATAGTGTTGACCAGAAACTAATCCCTGAATTGCGGTTGAGTCTGTACCGACATTGTACTCTACAATATCGCCAGTAGCTAGCACCGGAGCATACAACACAATTGTGTTATAAGTTGTGTTGACTGCGCTACTATTGAACGCAATAGTAGTAGCCGGGTCTATCATAATCTTAGGTAATACAGCATAACCCTTACCTGGATTGATAACGTTAATACTCAATACACTATCCAAACTCATTACTGCTTCAAGTTGAGCAGGTACAGATGGTTCAGGATAGATTGATGTGTCAATATATGCAGTAACCTTAGGAGGCTCAGTGTAATTTCTGCCGCCGTTCAATAGCAACACTGCAGGGAGGTCGATATATATTTCTTCGCCAGGTATGTGTGCGAACACAGGTGTGCCGTTGATACCACGAGATAATCCACTCAATACGTTTGTAGCACGATCTACGTTAGCATAACCAATTAATTCATATCTTGGGTTGGTAGAGTTATCTGCAGGATCAAATAACTTAACAACGCCATTGATCGGGAATCCACTAGCATTATCAACAGCAAATGAATTTGAGTTCAATGCAATATAGCTTGCTAGCGTAGTGATTTGGAAATTGTCTTGACCTGCAATAGTTAATCCATAGTTGTCAAACCATTGCTTATACTGTTGTTGCTGCCAGACAGGGTCTGTAGGCAAGAACTGGTTAGTTGTATTAGGGTTCTTATACACTAATTGCGGAGTTACATATTGATCCAAGGTAGTATCATATGTTGCCGGCAAATCAAAGTCTGTAATGTCACCTTCAAATACATCAGTTCCTGTGTACTTGAACAAGAATTCTTTAATGACTACGTGATATGGTTTAATTTCATTCATGTAACCTGCTAAGAAGTCTTGGTTGTCACTTTGGAATACTTCGATTGGACGTAGTTCACGAATAGTATGTGAAACGTCAATGAAGGATGTTTTGTTCAACCATGGCAAGTAGCTTTGGTTTTCGATTGTCTCTGATTGAATGTACTCAAACAATAATATTAAACTCTTGTTACGATATAACTGTAGGTCATCAATGTAAATTTCTTCGTTCAATGCACGAACAATGTAACGGGTTTCTTCGCTAGGATATTCGTCATAATCGGTAGTATCAAAGAAGTTGTCACCAAAGCCTAAACGTGCAGTCTCATAGTCCCATAGAGAACTCTTAAACTGTACGGTACCGTTTTGCAGTCCAATGCGAGTCCATGAACCATCTGTTTCTAGTACGTATGTTTCAGATGCGCCGACACCGTTTTCAGCAACAGTAACAATAGTACCTGCGGCAACAGTCAATGCTGCCAAATCTGCGTAGATAGGTACTTGCAATGCTGCCTTAGTGTTATCACTATAGCCGGCTGCCCACCAGTTAGTATACTCCCAATAATCAGCAGTATTAAAGAACAATCCTGAACGTGACAAGAAACTGGCTTGACGAATTTCAGAGATAGGATATTGTGCTAACACTTCGTTAGCGAATACCAAATAGTTTTTCAATGCCAAGAATCTGTTGTAAAAGAAGCTCTGACGAGGACGTGCTAAGATACCTGATTGTACAGGTTTTGGTAAGTAAGGGTTAGGAACCACACCGCCATCTTCATCAACACCACACAAGCTGTCTAGCATTCTGTCATATAGACTCTCAGGAATCTCGACAGTATTACCATCTGGGAGTCCAGGTAAGAAGTCATCTGCGTAGTTAGCACGAATCAGACTATACTGACTGTGTGATACGTCATCATTAGTACTAGTACCAAAACCAATGTGTAGTACACTGTCTTGGTTGTTTACATATTCAGCAGTATTATACAATGCAAAGGCGTTAGGTAGAATAGGTGCCAAATACGCAATGCCGGACAATGTTGGTCTAGCAATATATGTTTGTATAATCGTATCTGATAAAGTTTTACCTAATTTAGATGCGATTATGTTTGTATTTCTCGCCCAGAAATAATAGATAGGAGCTAATGCACCAGACGATGTTGTTATGAAACGAGTAGTGTATGCATTAACATCATATGGTACTCCGGGTCCTGCATAATTGATAGGTAACACAGTACTTTCTACCCATGTGTATACTGCAACATCAGATCCAGGGAACACTCTACCCCACCAACGACTGTTGTAGGTGTTGTCATTTTGATGGTAGTTAATGAATCGTACATTGGATGTGTCAAACCATATTTGTCCAACGTGTTCTGCGCCCCAGACAACTCCCGCAATTGTGCCAGTTACATTATACCCTGCAGGATCAGCATTTGATACATAATCAACGTTCTCTACTACTGCGCCCAACAACTTACCTTGCATTGGATCTAAGTAGTCAATGTTTTCTAAAGTATTGTATGTTGATGCACTATAAATTTGTACGTTTTGAATCTTATCAATATCAACAACTGGTGCAGAACTGCGATAAACAGACCAGTCCTGAGTTCCAGAAGAATTGATATAACTAATAACTTGTCCGTTAACATCGTTAGGTTTGAATCCAGGTGTGCCGATGATAACTTGAGAGTTATTAAAGTCTAATGCAGTGCCAAGCATTGGCTCTGAACCATAATCTAAATCTTCTGCATTCAAACTTTGTGCGTATGTGAACTTACCGATGTTAGTCAATGATTCATTGTATACACCTAAGTAGTCAAACATGTACACTGCGCCTGCGTTGTCAAACGAGTCTATCCAAGTCGTAGCGTTATTGTCAAATACGGTATCATTGTCGTTATTAGCATCGTCAGTGTAGTCAAATGTTGTTGCAACATAACGTGTTCCAACAGGCGCACTAGCTACAAATGAACCAAACTCGTTGAAACGAACAACTGTACCAAATTGTGTTGGACCTTCACCGTGAGGGCATTCAATGGTTTGTGTCGCTGTATATACAGCCATTCCTAATTCAGTTAGTGTAGTAGCATCTAACACAGATACGCTTAATTTGTCGTTAGCAGATGCTAAATCAACATTAATTAAACCAATTGTTAAATAACCGTTATTGGCTACAGCAGTCACGTTTGTGATGTTTGCAGAATTAATTAGTTGTGCAACATGAGAGGCGTCACCTGCAGTCAATGTAACTGCAAAACCGTTTAGTAAAATTACTCGGTCTGTTGTGACAGTACATGTTGTAGTGCCGGTTATTTGACCATACTTTCCTGCACCATCGGTATAACGATAGACCGCACCTTCTTGCAAATCACTGTTAATTTCGAATGGCGCACCTACTAAAATCTCAGTACCATATGTATTAATATCTACGCTGTTACCAAATTGTACGCCAACTCTAGGTGTATTACCTGTAGTCAATGTTTGTGTTAGAACAAAATTAGAACCACTTAAAGTAATAATATCACCCGCAGTTAATGCAATATTCATTGTGACTGTGCTTGTACCAACTGTATAATCTGCACTGTCAACTACTGTGCCGTTACGAGAAACAATCAGTGGAGTTGCACTGCTATTCCAAACCATGTTGAATGTCTGAGGGATGTATTCACTTGTTGAATACTGAACTTCAATGTTCTGTACCGTTCTGTCGAACACATAAGTATAGCCCCAGTTTTCTACATCAACACTGTAATTCTTGTCGGGAGTACCAATGACAACTTTGTCACCGTAATAATTAGTTGCGATAGAATATCCAAAGTTGTCAGCAGAAACAACACCCGCAACAGATAATGTTTCAACGTGTTGATATGTTCCGCTTACTAGTTGGTATACATAAACTTCTGCATCTTCAGTAGAAACGTACAACCAGTTTTGGTCACCGGATATAGCAACACTTTGACCCCATACACTCACGCCAATCGGAGCCGCAATTGTCTGTGACAATACTAATTCATCTTGTAAGGTGTCAACTATCAATTCATAAACATATACGTTACCAGAAGTTTCACTGATTACTACTGTATTTCCACTATATGCAATAGCAGTACCAATTGTTGGTTGTGCAGGATCATCTAGTGCAGGAATAACTTGCTGAATATCATATACGTTTGTTAATGCATTCAAGCGATATCTATATACACGACCTTTACTAGAATCGCTTATTAGATAACCCAGATCACTGTTACACGCAACAGCATTACCAAATGTCTCGGATTCAATTTTTGTTATTTCAGCATCGTAAACATAATTTAAATTCTTCTGATATACTGCCCATGCACCATCAGTATTCGTGTCTACCCATACTGTGTTCTTAGAGAATTCTGAGTTCAATAAAGGTAGCGTACCGATATCTGCAGGAGTATCAACTCTCTGAGATTGGAATTGGAATCCAACACCTTGACCAGTAATTGATTTTACAGTCGGATCTAGATTCAAATTGATTATAATTTTGTATGGGTCTACGATGGTAGACGCCACATAATAACCATCAACTGTTGGATCAAAGTTAACTAATGCAAGTATCTGATACTTTGTTAGGTTGTGTGGGTTAGCAAAAGTAATTGTTACTGTGCTGTTTAGGTTGTTCTTAGCTTGTATAACTGGACCTAAACTAGTAGGAGTTAATACCTGCCACTCTTGTAGATAGTTTGCCAACCAAACATAATCCCTAACGTACAATTTTTGCAATGAAACTAGGTTACCATACTGGTTAGTTGCAGTTGGCATACCAGAATAGAAATAGCTTGCCATCTTAACGTCACCGTAGTTGACGTAACCTGCAGTAGGATATACTATATTAGGAGTCTCTGCTGGCAATGTCGCTAATATATTAGGGTTGTTAATAGGTCTACCGTAATTGTAGATAGAGTACAATTGAATGTTTTGTTGCGCTCCATCAATATCATTACTATTTGTCAATGCTACGATATTTGGATTGTTAGTCAACACTGTTTCATTCAACTTCAAGTCAACAAAGTTGTTGTTTAGAACACCACCAAACTCGCCGGTTTTAATAGCCCAATTTTCATAGATATCATAATCGATACCGCCTTGAGCCAAATTAGCACCCTTGAATGCACTAGCCGCATTCAATGTACCTTTGTTTTTAATCATGTTCTTGTAGACGTTAACTTGAGTAACGTCTGTCAAGTCCGCAAGAGCCATGTAATCACGAGGACGATATCCAATCAAACTAAAACTTAGTAAGTCTGCATCGTTCTCTAAGTTAGCCTTGTCTACATCATAGTACAATGTGCTTTCGTAAGAACGTGTTTGGCTGTTAGGTAACAATCCTTTTTGAACTTCGTTGTAGTCTGTTTCTTTCCACTCTAATTCATTGAATTTTGTAGATGCCTGAACTACTTTCAACGCAATCCAATATTTGTTTTTATACTTTACAATTTCTCCTGGGGCATACTTAGTAGTAGTGCTCCATTCTACAATGTTGTCTTGATTTAATATAAATCCTTGTGCATCGATAGTACCGTTCCACTCTGCGGTCTTTGTACCACGTGTAATAATTCTAATCTGGCGCAAGCCAGTTACTAGATTATAAATAACGTCACCGAACAAGGTCGTGTTGTCAAATACAATACCGTGTTCAAAATTACTTACGTTAAATTGTCCATAAGATAATGTATCACCTTGATTTAGTGGCTCTACTGCAAAAGCAGTGTTTTCACGAACAACAGAAAGGTTGTTGATATCAATAGGGAACAAGTTTTGATTTAATATAAAATTGTGTCTTGCTAATGTTAATGGTTGTACGATTGTGCTATCTTTGTCAATTAATATTCTTCCTGCCGCAGGGTTTACTGTTGCGATAGAACCAACTTCCCAACCCATTTGAGACCAATATAAGAATTCGGCAACCATTTGATTCCATGTAATCTCTATGCCATTTTCAATTTGGTTGAAAATCATTCCTTGAGATTCTAGGTATCTACCATATCCAGCTAAAAATACCGCGACTTCTTGTGGAGTATAGAACTCTGTACCATAAGGTATTGTTACTGTATCGTCATAGAAATCATTAGGTACTTGAACTGTAACATCTTCAATTACAATAGAATTGTAATTTCCGTTAATCTTTGGTTTTATTATTTTGAAGTATGCAGTGTTCTGACTATTACCATACACTTTATATCCGTTAGGTGTTATTTGAATAACCACGCCACTGAATGTTATTTGGTCAAATGGTTGATTATCGTACAATAATACAGCATAGCTTTCGTCAGGTATTAACAATGATGCGTTACGTGAGTTAGGAGTTCCTTTTTCTACGTAGAACTTCAATAGGTCCTTATCGGAGAAACCAGCTAAACGATAAACTAAGCGAACATCCAATGTGTTCAATAGATTTTGTATTTGAGTAGTTGCATCAACACCAACTTGTTTTTCGTAATCAATAATCCAGTTAATATAACTTGTAACAGCAGTACCAGAACCATAAACATCAATGTCACTCAATACTAAGTGGCTTCTGTCATTTACTAGATACTGATTGAATTCTGCATTATATTTGTAATGGTCTACATCAACTGCCAAACTGAAGAATTCTGCTGGTTTAGTTAGAGCCAATATTTTCATTAAATCAAATGGCCATGAACTGCTACGGCGATAGCTGAATTCAACTGGAGCACCATCTCCAACTTGCCAATCACGTTGGAATGTGTTGTTATTGTAATTACCAACTATAGATGTTAATGGTGGTACTAGATTGCCAGCAGTATCAACTGGCAATACACTCAATAAACCAGGACGCTTATATTGTTCTAGTGTAACTGGTACTCCGTTGTTCCAGTCATATCCTTCTGACAAGTCTCCCCATAGTACTAAGTTATCACTTGTATATGGTGCAGGACCATAACGAGTTTCCCACCATGTGGGCATATTTTTATAACCTAACATTTCCCATGGCGTGACGTTTGGAGTAGATGTATCATAGAAATATTGATACATACCTCTCCAATACCCCTGCTGTATAGGAGCTCTATCAATCTTATTACCGCTGTTTCTATAATTGTAGGTATATTGGTCTCCCTTGTTAAAGACTTGACGCTTGTAATCTAATCTATTTTGTCCTACCCAATTTAAGAAATTTTCTGAGTATATTTCAAGTATTTCTGCATAAGAATAGTCAGTATTTCTGAAGAATCCAGGCAACACTTCATATTCCTGTACAGGAATAACATTGACAACCTTCAAGTTGTTGTATACACGTGTTTCAAATTCTAATAAAACTTTATCTCTGAAATCTTGCAATTGACCGGTGGTTTCATTATATGAACCATATAGCTTATTGAAAGACCCGTCATGCCCTACTATAAAATACGTAGGAACTGTGTATGAGCTATCTAATACCACAGTTGGTACTGTAGAAGGATATAGACCTAACTTAGTTGGAGTGTTAGGGCAATAGCTACCATACGTTTGATTATATTCTTTGATTGTAATAACATCGCCGGGTAACAAGTCAGTTTGAATTGTCAATGACGGGCTGTCTGTACTCACGGTATAGTCATTGTTTATGACCAATTGCGTTACAGTTGTCAACCCATCAGTTGTTCTAGTTAGATATACTAAAACACCATAATAGTTTGCTGTTGTAAAATCATATACACGGCTTAACGGATAGATGGAAACGTCTAGTGAGTTTGCAAAACTATATGTGTTAGTAATGTATGCTGCCTTACTTGGCAACATATCTGACCAGAAGAATGGCTCGCTGTCAGTCTTATAAGAGGACATCTGATCCAATGCATCATCTAACATCTGTGAAGGTGTCAAATGTATTGTATAATCAGCGTTGTTAACTGTATCTACTAACAATGTTTTAAATGTAATGTAGCGTTGGCTATTATATTGTAACGCATCAAACAAGTTGTGATTCTGCTGACGCAAGAATGCACCTGGTAATACCAAGCTAGCAGAGTTTTGAATAATCTTGTTGCCCCAAGGAACCATGTTGCCTAAGTCACGATAGTTGTTAGAGCCAAATACGTCACCGGTTGTGTTAGGGTTGTTATAGAAAATACTTTGGTACTGACCACGAATATCACCAACGTTAACAACAGTGATATCTTCGTTCAATGGGTTATTATTCAAGTTCCATGGAATCTGATAATATGCAGTACTACTTACTTGGTCACTGATTACTAACACTTGGACAACGGTATCTACCAATGAATCAACTGTCATGTTAATAACTGTAGTGTTGTCCGTAACGGTAACTGTATAGTTGCTAGGGTCTTGATACTGGTTATTGATGAATACTTGGACAACTGGCCAGTTAGTTGTTGTAGAATCAACTGCCGCAATATCACAAGTAAATGTGCTAGTAGGATTAGTTACATCATAATCAAAACTAAACACTTGATACTGTACGCTAGGGCTAACTGCTGTTTGCCAACCAAGTTGTCTCACATAGTTTTCACGTGCTGAGTAATTATATACATAACCAACGTTAACGTTTTCTGTAATTGGGTTAGTTCCGCTAACATAATCAAAGGTATCAGAGTTCAATGATACGTCAAAGGAGATATCACCAATATTGTCTACGCTAGAATAGCGTACCGGGAAACCTAATATAACGTCATCTGAACCAGTACCTAATCCATAACTAAACAATGTGCTACCAGTAAAGCTAGAACCAACGTATACGTCTGTGTTGCTTAGACTAATACCATTCTTATCAAAGATATCAAATTTAGGTGGCTGATTAACCGTAGTTTTTTGTTGACCTAGTACCCAATCGATACCATCAAAGTGGAAATCTTTACCTTGATAGTTATAGCCACGATATGCAACAGTTTGGTCATCAACCAAAACAGCACCGTCTGGAGCTTCAGTCAAGGTTATGACTGGTATAGATCCTGCAACACTAGACATTCTTGCTACATAAATTTTATTTCTTACACTTAAATTTGCGTCAGCCGCAAATACAATACGTGCTCCATCAAAAATTGCATAGTTATCTACCGTAGTATCAGTAGTGTTTAGACATGCATCTGTCATTGTTGGGATTGTTACTGCACTTGTAGAGTTCCAAGATATTGTTATTGTAGTGGTAGTTGTACTTTCTTCAATCGCAGAAACAAAAGAATTGGTTGGCAATATTGAATCTTGTGTAGTGCTTTCATACGTATCTACAACGTATTGACCAAGCTGTAGAGAACCAACTAAACCACTATTTTGTACCACGATGTTTGTGCTCTGCGGTGTTATGGTGGCAGAAGTTGCAACAGTATCATTAGTTAGAGATTCAGTGTCCCCATTTTTCTCAACAGAAACAGTAAATGTTGTTGTACTATTAATTGATTTTACGTAATAAGTATCTCCGGCAATAATGCCACCGATATTATCATCAAATACAATTTTATCATTTACAAATAAACTACTAGTGTCGGTGCATACAACAACATTAGTACTAGCTTTAGTTTCAGTAATACCACTTAGTGTTGGAGTACCGGATACACCTGTAATCACGCTATTATATGCAGTGTATGCCGCAACATCTGGATAATAATTGTAGTGTCCCGAGACTTGTGCTAGCGCATCACTGGATCTAAAATCCATAAAATCGACCGGTGCCTTGCCTATGATACCAGAATTGAATAATCGTAGGTTAGGATAGAACTCAATGATAGGTCTTTTAGCTTTGTTTTCAGCAGTTGCCGCTGAAGTAACATAAGAAGGGTCTTGGTTATATTGTGCGGTTGCATTTATAACATCAATATGGAACCAACGATTGCTTCTTGACCATGCATTCTTGTCAATACTGTTACGAGCAATAGTAATGTAATCAGGAGTAACAGGGATATACAATGTTACGTCAAAATTTCCAATATCATATGGTAATGAATCAAACGGAGTATATGTACCTTCTGTGAACAATTCAGGTACGACTGTTTCTGATTCAGGAATCAACTCAATAGCAGTACCGACACCTTCTACATAGAAGGGAATGTTTCTATAACTAGTTGGGTAAATATCACCTTGGAAAACAACTTTTAAACCATTAGTAAACACAACACCATTGGATGCAGTGTATTGTGCTTTTCCTAAGATTTCTGTTTCAATATTAAGGGTGTTTGTTGTGTTGCTATCAATTAGTTTGATAATACCAACTTTGTTTTCGTTAGTACCGTCTTGATAGTATAGTGTATCTAAGATTGCGCTTAGGTAAGGAATCAACTCAATAGTACCTGCAATGTTTCTGAAGAAACTTCTAGAAATCCATTGTGTTCCATAGTTAACTGTAATCTTTTGGTTAGTGGGAATTCCGGCGCCGTCAACTAAACGAATTGTTGGGTTTGACGGATCTCCTACATAAGTGATAGTGTAGAAAGTCCCACTTACGTTGGTGTAGTATCCACCTTCAAAGTTGTTATTATCAATACTGCTACCTGGATACATTGACTCATCATAGTATGAGCCGCCGTCTTCGTCATATCCAGTAGTGTCGTAGAATTTAGAAACATATCCGGCTTCATTTACAACACCTGTGTTATAGAACATTAGTGTCAAGCCGTTTAATGATGTAATACCGTCGATGTTTACAACTTCGCTTAACAATTTACCATTGATACTATCAAATGGTAGAGTAGATACAACGTCTACGGTGTTAGTACCTGGTAGATTCGTATATTCTGCTTGTGCATCTTTTGTAGGTACAGTAAATGTAACAACACCGGCACTTGCTCCGTTATTAGTAACGCCTAACACATCACGTGTTTGAACATTGGGTTGTGTTGGGCTGTAGCCAGTAGGACCAGGTTCACCTTGAATCCAAAACTGAGTCGGTTGATTCACTGAAAATGTGTATGTACCACCGCGCAATAGTGTCAAGATAGGGTTCATGGAGCCTACTTGATTTTCAGGGGCAATGATGTACCCGTTTGGAGCATCAGTAACTACATAAGAATTAGTTGAGAAAACGGTTTCTGTAGCAACTGTTACACGCTCAGGACCTGTAGGCAACCAGTAGTACTGATTGAAGTTGATAATCTTGTCTAGGTTAGTGAAAGAATCCCAAGAATAGAACTGATTATTGAACAAACGATTGTTATTATTTGTTACTCCACCTTCAAGGTTCAGTGCATCAATGATACCAGGATAGCTGATAAAGTCTTTGGCAGTTTCTTGATTGTCTTTTAGAAAAACAACACCCGGATCAAGTTGATAATCGGTGCGAACTTTAGTGGGTTCAACTACGTAATAATCTTTTGCATTAATTCCATAACCAAATTTACTACCGATATAGCCCTCAATTCGCATTGTATTGGGCTGTGCTACTAGCTGATCTAGCGTGGCTTGTAAGAACTGACTGTTAGTTTGTGTCTTAAAAACATCGGGTAAAAAGTTTAGTGTTCTGATTCTTGTTGCCATTATAAAAATTCTCTATGGTTATATAGTACTTATCTTATTTGTAATTCGGCGGGTGTGAGGGCAGAAATTACAACTACATCATTTGCTGTCGCCGCGTTTGCGAATATCTCATATGGTTCGCATTTGATTTCATACAAATCACCAAAGTTCATTGTAGGATCATTTGGTACCAATACCGCTGAACTAATTAGTTCTCCGACTTCAGCGTGTAAGTATGCACTCAATTCACTGAAGTAGAATGTGTCTCCAAAGTTCCAATTATTGATGGCAAAATAACTGTTCATGGATGTTAATACAGCACTACGTATTTCGCTATCACTAGCATTTGTACTGCTGTTTTTAATTACTTTAATTGTTGCTCTCAATGCGGGCGCAGCCTTAGTACCAAACAATGGTTTGAATATTACAGAGTTCAATACCACACTGTCACTTAGCATTTTGTAATCTTGTATCTTTCCATACTCTTGACTCAACTCATTGATAGTAGGTCTACTTGGCATAGGTACTGTGTTAGTTGAATCTTGAATCCAGTTTTGATATGCAGTATAGTATGCCTGTGTCACTACGTACAAGTCGATAATGTTTGTAGTAGCAGGATCAATACGCACTGTGTTGTTACTATTGTGACGATATTGGAACTGCAAACCTTGACGTCCTGGCAACACTGAGTACTGTGGTTGCTCAACCAACACATAGTAAGGTGTGGTTATTGTATCGTCTTGTACTGTTGTATAGAAAATATTGTCAGTGTATGCATAGAACAACTGACCTTCTGGGTATTCATACTTTGCAACTTCAATCTGAGTTTTGGTTGCATAGCTGTATACTACATCAGTAGAAGGAACAATTTGATAACGGCTTAGATTGATAGAATCTTCTACTAATACAAAGAATGTATAGATGCCAATGTTTGCCGTGTCAGGAACGTAACCTGTTATGGTAGTAAAGAAATCTGGATCTAAAATAATTGACCTGTTATTAGTATCGATACTTGCAACTTCAACTGCATAGTCATTTACGTAGCCATCGCTTTGAACTGTCTGACCAACTACACTAGCTTTAACTGGTGCAACTAATGGATAGTTACTACCGGGCTTAGTGTTAGTTGCAAGAACATTGATATAGTCTTGTAAAGTTTTACCAGTAAATGGATCGTAAACTAATTTACCGTTCTCAAATGTGAAGCGGGTATCAGCAACACTACCAAAGTAATATGCAAGAGAACGATACGTTACATTGTATCTGTTACTTGTAGAACCGCTGATGCTTTCAAAATTGATAAACCAGTTATCAGCATTGTAAGCCTCAACACTCCAGCGTTCCTGTGCAACTGTCAATGAGTTGTTAAAAACTAAGCTGAAACTTTGTTGCAGTTCCATACGAACAATACACTCTTGTATAATGTTGTTACTTAGTGTGTTGTCGAACGTAGGGATTACTGTAGTTAAAATAGCATCAGATGGAACATAACCATTTAAGGTCACGGGGCCGGTACCGTTAGTAAAACTACCCTCACCGTTATTATATCCGTCACCGATAACATTCAATACACTAGTCCAAAACGTTGTTTTATATGTTGATCCAGCAGAGCCCGGAATCAATCGGTTATTGTCATCAAAGTAATATCCAGTAGGTGCAGTAAATTGTAACATAGCACCTTTTGTTATGTACTTTACATTGCGGGTAGAATATGTTCCTATTGCGATAGGAGTATCGGCTAGATTTATGATGTTGAAAAAGTATCCAGTGATGCTGTTAGCGTCAACTGTGCTAGTATTCCAGAATACTTCACCGTCACCGGATGCTTCATTGGTATTATAACGAGGATAGTTTTGTAAGTAATATTGGTTTGCTCTAGTACCTGCAAGTGCGGCTGCTAGATTATCAGTCAAATACGTAATAATATCACCAGCGCTGTTAATGGTTAACAAGTCGTTACCATTTGTGCTGTCTTGATATAATGCACCATCGGCTGCAAAACTGTTTGTACTAGAGTACTTACCAGTAGGATCTAGTAAGTCTAAGTTCTTAGATACCCCAACTGAGCTACGGTTGATAGCTTTAGATTTGATAATAGAACTGTAAAGTGTGTATGGGAAGTTGTTATAATCTTCTCCGTTAACCATACGATTCTGTGTGTAGTATCGGGTCGGGGCACGTTGTTTAATTTCAGCCAATGATTCACGTGATTGTGCAGTAGAAACAGGTGTCTGTAAATCTAATGTTAGTGTCAATGTTTCTTGGCGACCTACACGACTGATGTAACTAAATGATACACTGATGCCTTGCATTTCTGATGGGTCAATTGTGTATGTTAATGCGTTTCCTGCACGTACATAGGCTCTATACGATCCAACCGGAATCTCACTGAAAACTCCGTCACCAAATACATAACTAACTTGGTCGTTGAAACGAGAGTTAACTGAGAAAATTTTCTTATCCGATGTTTCAGTTTGTAGGTATGCATCAGCATAAACGTTTTCTACCATTCTCCAAAGAGTTCGAGGAGTAGTAGAATTGTTCATGTTTAGTTGATATAACCATGTGTCAGTGTTATTGATACCTTGAATGTCTATGTCAATAACTTGGTTGCTTATTTGTTGTTGTAGGTTAAAGTCAAAGTTCTGTAGTGAACCTTGCTTGAAGTAAAAGAAGAAACCTGTGTTTGGACTTCCGTAACCTAGCTTGTCGTTACGATATAGAATGTTGAACCTACCACTGGGAGCAGGGGGGATTTCATACACATAATCTTCATCAACACTGGTTGCAGATACTAATTCAAATCCCATGTTAATACCATCAACCGTTGAACTAAACGGCACGATAGGTAGACTATTTGTTGGGATAGTCATTCCATATTCATCAGTTTTAACACCTAGAATTTGTGCTGTGTTTCCTGGTCGACCAATACGCTGAGTATTAGTCAATGTAGCATTGATGATAGTGTTGAATTGCTCTAACCAATTTGGATTAGCTGGATCGTTCCATAATATAGGAACATTAGACAAATTAAACCCGTTTAAATCAGTGAGATTTTGTGTGGTTTGAATGCTAGTAACTTTGATATAACCTTGACCCGCTATGTTACGTTTTGGTGTGTAAGAAACTAAGTTGGCTAATTTAACAACACTATCTCTACGTTCCGCGGTGTCCATGAAGTTTTCACGTGTATTCAAGTCATTGCGGAAAGCAAGACCTTGTCCCATGAAGGCAATAATATCTAGTAATGCGATAAATTCGCTAGATTCGATGTAGTCGTTGTATGTTTCTGGATAGTACACACGCAAGTAATCGATGAAACTTTTGCGTAGTGTTTCATAGTCATAACTTCTAAAATCAGCCTCACGGAAGGTCTGATATATTGCTTTCCAGTCGTTTACACCGAACAGTGCAGATTGTCTTGAACTTGTAGCCATGGGTAGTGTTCTCTTTTAAGTATTTATCATACCTGAAAACACCGATTTTTACTGGATTCTGGCTTGGTTAGTACCTTGGTCAAAAAAGATACTCATTACTTGAGCATTATTGAATGGTGCTACTGCTAATTCTACTTCTAATAGAATGCCGTTTTCTTGTGGAAAAGCACGTACACTGTTTAATAACAGCCTAGGATCTAAGTTAGCGACTCTGCGTATTTCTTGTTCTAGTTGAAACTGAACGTCTGCTGTGTTAGGTTCGAACACAAAAGTCCAGAGTGTTGTTCCATAGCTAGGCTGCCCAACTTTTTGCCCTAATGGGATGTTTAATGCATTAACAAAGTCACGCAATACCAACTGTTCGTCAACAAGTCTAAACTTTTTACCAGTTAGTACAGGGGCATTAATCGAGCCGGTTCCACCATCTATACCCGCAGTCATATTAGTAGACTTTGGTTTGTTAGCGTTTATTGTGCTGAATCCGATATATGTTGGCATAGTTATCCTCTAAGGTATTTATCAAGCTAAATTAGCAATATCACTCACTTGTTTTAATAGAGCCATTTTCTTTTCTGAAATTGCAATTGCTGCCAATCTAGCTTCTTCGATTCCGGGATCACCTTGTGGTAAATCTACTTTAGCGTTTCTATATGCTTTCATTGCCGCAAAATATTGGTCATCTAACGCATTTGCTTCAGCTAACAATTTACCTTGTTGTTCTAATCTCTCATTTAGTTTAGAACTTGCCCCTGCTAATGCTTGGTTATCAAAGTTAGGCTTAGGAATCTTTGGACTACCCAATAATGAAGTTATTTGCGCTGATATTTCAGACCTATCATTGGTGCCAAATGCAACTGTCGGTAACTTGATAGAAGTAGGTCCACCTGCACTTAACGAACTGATTGCCGCATTCAATTGTGAGGCTGCGCCAGATGGTAATCCAGAAGTTACTAATGATGCAAGTCCATCTGACCCTTTCTTCAATGCGTCTAATCCTCCTGTCAATGCACCTTTCGCATTATTTAATGCGCCATTTGCAGTAGATGACAAATTATTGAGTGCAGATGTTGCAGAACTAGCAACATTAGTTAATCCATTAGTAGCAGAAGCCACACTTGATGTGAGGTTAGTTGCGGCTGCAGTAGCAGTGCTTATTGAGTTGTTTATTGCAGTAGATGTATTATTAATTAGGGCTGTAACTTCTGCTGTACCCGGTACTAGGTTTGTAGCTCCGGGAGCGTTGTTAACTATGTTTGCTACTGTCTTTGATCCTCCCGGAATTCCACTTAGTCCTGCACCAATTGACGACACTATACTGTTGACCGACTTAGTTACACTACTAACCGTAGATGTTACTGCGGACGCGGCCGATGCTATTCCACTAGATAGTTTATTAGCAACTCCTGAAATAGTACTAGTTAAGTTTGTTCCTGCACTAGACAATGTGCTACCAATACTGTTAACTGCTGCCTCTGCTTCTGCGGCATTCTTAGCGGCTAGCTGAGTTAAGTTTTGTGGTACTCCAGCTTGCATTGGTTTGAATACACTTGTCACTGCGGCAAACGCAGACCCAGCAACACCTTTGGCGCTATCTAATAATCCCGCTAAACCGGAAGTTGCAGACTTACCTAGTCCACTTAATGCTCCACTGATAGAAGATAGACCCCCTGTAATCGTCTGAGACATATTGGCTGCAAAGTTACCAGAAGATATAGCTTTTCCTATAGCACTGCCGGCGCCAGATATAGCACTTGTCACGCCATTTGCGGCGTTTTTCACAAAATCAACAGTAGCAGTTACACCCTTGGTTGCCGCTGCCATAACAACACCTGCAACTTGACCGGGTGCTTCTTTACCGGTGATTACTCCGGCTTGTGTTAACGCAGTTTGTGCTTGTTGGAAGTTTGCAACTTGTGCTTGTACTTGTGCTGTTGTGTTCTGAGCAAATGCTGTTAAGTTTTCTGCACCTTGTTTACCAGTAAACAAGTTTGGCGTCATGGCTTGTGCAACAGTTTTGCCACCCTGAACTAACCCGTCAACCAATGTGGATGCACCTGGCTTTAATACGCCGGCTGCTTCAAGTTGTTTTGGCGTTTGTGCAAGTTGACCAACAACTGCTTGTGCCTTACCTGCGGCGTCTGTAATAACTCCGGCGCCCGCAGAAATTGCAGTTGATGCTGTGCTTGCTGCCTCTTTGGCTACTGCACCAACCATGGTAGCTGTTGCGTTTTTGTCCAATGCTGAACTTACTGCGCCCGTGTCCGGTACTGTGGCTGCTGTAGCAACAGTCACTGGGTTTTCTACTGGAGTAGCGGCGGCTGCGGCATTTGTTGATGCCAACGTAGAAGATGGTGCTGCCGGCAATGTTGCACTAGCACTCAATGTAGTTTTTACGTCTACCCCCATGCCTGCATTTGCCCAAGGTGCATGTGCAGGCGCCCTAGTAACAATTGAAAGCAGTTTGCCGGGGGCGGCCGCAAATCCCTTGGTCGCATCATATAGTGTATCAGTGTGTGCCACTACTGGAATCGCTGGCACTTCGCCGGGAACTAATCCAGCGTTACCTGTATTCAAGTTAATCTTACTACCATTAATATACGTTACGCTATCACTTGCATAAGATGCTTCACCCGAAGATAGCATACTCATGCCACCGTTAACCTTTACAGTAAATTTACCCATAACATAATGATTAAAGTCTGTACCTACTTTAAATTTAGTTGTCTTTTCACTAGACATTACTATGTTCTCGGCAGAAATGTTTAAATCTTTCATGGCATTTATATTGATATTATTATCTGCATGTAGATTTAAATCACCCTGTGTTCTTACATTTACTGAGTTAGTGGCGTACATATCAATTGTACCTTCTTTGCCTAACTCTATCCAACTTTGTCCATTGGCGTGAATGATGTGCAAGCATTGACCATCATCACTCATTAATATCTGATGACCCAAAGCAGAACGCAATCTTATTAATTGATCCTTACCAACAAGATCACCATCGTCCATTACAATCGAATGTCCTGATCTACGATTTATAACTTTTAATTGTGTGTCGCTTGCTCCGCTTAAACTATTTGTTAAGTCCGTATCGCTGTAGCCACCCTCGTATATTGGTCTGCCGGGTGTGTTGACTCCCCAACCAACACGTGATGGGCTTTCACGACTAGCACTACTACTAATAGGCCCGCGAACAGGATCTCTCAATAAACCTTGTTGATTAAAAATGGCGGCTGCATATGTGTGAATGGGTTTTGGTTGTGCTAAAAAGCCTATACCTTCAGATTTGCTTATGTCATTTGCGTTGATATTAGTGACTGGTAATCTAGGTGCACCGCCGTAGCTCTGTGCTTCACCTTCGTTGGGTATAACATTGGACGTTGCTCCAATTGCAGGAACCATTTGCAATGCTTCTGCCTTAGGTACACATCCGATATAAAAACCATAATTCATATCACCGTTGATGAATACGCAAACAACTTCGGTGCCGATATCAGGTGCGCTGTACCACATGCCGTAACTAGATGGGTTCTGTAAGTAATCGCCGTAACCTGTTTCAGGTCCTGATCCAGTAGTCATGCCAAAGAAAGGACTTAGATAGCTAACAGTAATCCAGTTCTCACTGTTATCTGGATCGTTAGCACCTATATCTTGGATGTATACTTGTATTCTACCTGAACGTGTAGGGTCTATGTTGTTTTTAACAACACCTATGACTGGCTCTGGTCTAGTGACGCCGCCGCCGGCATCTGTTTTACTTGACTTTAAAGCACCCGTCGGTTTAAATACGTCTTCCATTCTTTATCCTTTATATAGGCCATTGAAACGATGAATCATCGTCAGCGACCTTTGTGTTATTTGCATTACCTGTAGGGCTAGTAGCTTGATTATTTGGTTGTGCTGTGTTACTAGATGTGCCGGCTGCTGCCATTATGGCTGCCGAATCACTTGCACCTGAGGGGTCCGAATATTCTGTAAGCCCTGTTGTACCTGAACTATTAGTAGAACCTTGTTGATCCAAACGACGGGGATCAGAAGATGCTGCCATAGTTGTTCTGCCTCCACCGGTAGGTTCTTTTGCTGCCGATGTTCCACCTTCAGTTCCTTTAGGAAATGTATTAATTACAGCAGTAATATCTTGTGTAAACTTTCCACCTTTAAAGTTACTAACGACTTCAAGAACTTGATAGCTTACGCCCTTTACTGATTTCTGAATTTCAGGTGGATATTCCCAAAACATAATCTTGTCATTAACTTCTAGTTTACCGGTTTCGTTATTATAGTCAATTGCTTCTAAAAAGTTTATTTCGATAAACACTTGGCCACCGTTAGCATTAATAGTATAGCCATCTGTGCCATAAAATTGATTGTAAACACCGCTTAGACTTCCCGGAGTATCTGACATTAGATAGTCAGGGTCACCTACAATAGTTAACTTGGCTTCTGCCCATGCGTCAGGATCAACTAAGCTAGTGATATAGTTATTCTGTGCTTCTAATGCTATACCCGGTTTACCTTGACGAGCCACCGGAGTATGCATACCTGTTACTACGGGTACACCAACTGAACCAGTGGGGCTAGTATTTGTTTCGTCCTTCCCTCCACCTGCTTTTACAGTAAAATAACCTAAATTTAATTGTTGCTCGTATCTTATGATTTCTGTATTTTCACCAGTAAACCAATAGTCATACCTTTTGTGAGGACCATAATATTTGGTTGTGTTGTTAGCATAAGAACTAACAACGACTGGTGTTTCGTACGGTTGAATTACATACGTAATTCTATACGCAAAATCTTGAGCTAGTCTATCATATCCCAAAACTTCAATCTCGGAACTCAGATTATACCACTTAATTGTTTTGTTTGAGTCTGGTTTTACTTCGTCCGGACTATCCGTTTTCTGATCTGGTTGTGTTGCTGTAGTAAAGATAACTTTCAACGCATCCTCTAGGTATGAACTCTGTGATATAATATTAGTTACCATCTGAGTGATTGGCGTATCATTTTTGAATGTTATCACACGCTTAGTGTTGTCGGGGGTAGATGTTACGGTTGCTTTGTCGTTAACACTGTCTGTTGTTTTTACCGGAGCCATAGGCCAGCGTGTTTTATCAGGGTCAGCAAATTTACTAACAATCGTAGCTTCTTCGATATCCTTTGAGTCACCGATAAACTTAACATCATACTCATTAGCTATCTCAATAGTGCCATCTTTAACTAAAGCCTTTTGTTGATTATTCATTTGAGTAAGAATACCAATAACACCAGCCGGTGCTTGTGCATTTAGCCCGCCCAATGCTTCTTTTACAGTATTAGCTGTTGCGCTGGCTCCGGTATGTGTTCTGCCCTTACGTATACCAAAACCAACTCTAGGTCCTTTGGACGCGGCTTCTATTTGATATCTTGCGGCGCCTCCATCAATCTTGAATTTCATATCTACGATTTCAATATCATAGAAACGTTCAAAGATTCCACTAGAATTAGTTGATCCTCTAAATGTATCGGCTGAACTAGATGTAGTCGCATTTAGCACGTTACCATTAATATCATAACCTTGAAAGCGAATTCCAACTACAAATATTTGTCGCATCGGATTTTCGCAATCTTCATACCCTTTAATTTTAGAGAAGCCCTGTGACTTAGCGTATGCTGCCAATCCAGCAGCAGCCGTTTTTAATTTAGTAATGAACGAGAACCCGTATGGTTCTACGATAGTAAAATTCATACTAATAGTGTTTGAACTGGTCTGTGTCTTTTTACCACTGGTCGCAGTTGTAATTTTCAAATCATCGATGTAATAATCGTATTTGAAACCAGGGGCCCTTGGTGTAGTTGTGTCATTGATGCCACCGCTCTGGGCAATAACATATGCACCTGCATCTACAACTGTTCCTCCTGCAGGTGCGGTTTGTGCTCCGGCAAAAGTAGATACGCTGGCAGCATTTCTAATTGCATTTATGTTTCTTCTTCCGGACTGAACAAACATGTTATATGCATCAGGAGTAACCATATACAAAGTTATCTGATAGGTATAACTAGCAAATTCTCCTAATGGGTTTTTTAATCTTTTACCTGGTTTTGGTGCTGCTGTTTTGGCAGCGGTGGTTCCTGCTTTACCTGCAGTTGTTGTTCCTGCATTTGCAGGTAGAGGTGCAGATGGATCCGGTGTAGCATCAGAAGAAGATAAATTACCACTACTGTCCACAACTACCGTAGAACCATCATCAAACGTTTGCGTACTTGAACCATCATCATAGCGTTGAACGGATGGGTTATCATCATTAGCGCCACCTGTCGCAACATATTCTTTGTTTTGTTGAGTAGTTTGTTCTTCTGATTTAGCTACGTTAGAATCAAATTGTGCTGTTTGTGCTTCGGCTTCTTTTTTCTCCTGAGCCATAATAGAATCAGCTTGGGTTAGCAATGCGTCTTTATTCTCAGGTGGCATTCCCTTTTGAATTGCAAAATTAATAGCGGTGATCGGTAGCTCACCTCGACCTAAGTTTTGTCCGGTACTATCATCTTTAACTACCCAAAGACCTGTAGATTCTTGTCTAAAAATAGAATACATTTATAGTCCTAATATTTGTTTTATCAAGTCTGCTTTAGGAATATATATGCCCAATCCAGTAACAAAGTCAAAGTAAGGATCTTTCAATCTATTGGGATTTCGTTGTGCAAATACCCACCACAGTCTACTGTCACCGTATGTATCATACGCTAATAGGTCGGGTCTGTACTCATAAGCTGTGGTAATTTCCCAATACAAATCGGTGGGGCGCATAGGGATAGGTCGGTTGACCATGATATCTAAAAATTTACCATTAACTACGTCTGTATTATTATACGGACTTGTTGCTGGATATAGATTGTTTGCTGACATTACCAAATTCCTCCGCCGTTACGCTTTGATCCTCTTAATAGTTCACCAGTTGCATACTTTCTCAAACTGAATGCACGACTTATATCATTTCTACTTACTATCGGAACAGCACTTATTTGAATTTGCATCTTTGTAGGAACATAAGTAGGTGTGACTGAACCACCTGTATTTACCTGCCACTTAGGAGAGCCTGTATTTCCCCCAGTGGGTGCACCTCGAATTTGTGCTATCGTAGGTGTTATCCCTTCATTTGATGGTGATTTGTTAACACCGCCCGATGTTGTAGTATGTGTAGCTCGTATATAATCTACATCTGTAGGTAGACTATAGTTAAATGATGTTATCGCTAATGGATGCTTGTCAAACTGGAACGCACCTAAACCACTCAAATAACACAATGGAGGAGGTGTACCCAAATCAGGCTTTTCATCTTGACCATAGAACATCTTGGTAACAGAACGGAAGAAATGAATCACTGCTAATAAGTAATTTGCCTCAAATGTATCTTGTGCTGTAAATTCACAAGTTATAGATATTTGGTCTACACTACTGCTTTTATAGTTGTATGACTTGTAGTTACTATGTACCAGATCAAATGGATCATATTGTGCGGCGTATACTACTGATATACTAGGTGTATATGGGAATATGACACCATTAGTAGCGTTCAACGGTAACAGTATGCCCGGATCTGATGCCTTGTACAAATAATTAGCACCTGGTGCTAAACTCAATCTAACACGCCAATCACCAGTCTGATAAAAGTTGTTTACGTCTTGTTGCGTTGCTTGTGATTGTGCATTTGTAGTTGCAGAAGTTCCTCTTGCATTGGTTGCGGCTTCACGTGATGCGTCAGCAGATGCTTGTGTTGCGGGCTCAACAAAGTCTCCCCCAACCCATACCGGATTGTTTTCTTCATCTAATGTCCAACCTGGATTCAAGTTACCATCATCATCGTACGGAGTGCCTGTAGGACCAGAAACAGTCTTTTGAGCCTGAATTGTTTCACCGGTTGCATCTATATACCCCGCTTCGATCCATACAGGATTACCATTCTCATCTATACCCCAACCAGGGTTCAAGTTACCATCGTCATCATACGGGGTTCCAGTCGGACCAGAGACCGACTCAGGCGAACTTTGAAATGTTTCCCCGGTAGCATCTACATAACCAGCACCTACCCAAACTGGATTGCCTTCTTCGTTCAGTCCCCATCCTACATTTAAGTTACCATCATCGTCATATGGTGTGCCTGATGGTCCTGATACAGTGTCAGGAGTTGTTAACGCCGTATCCACTGCAGCTGGTGTTTCTCCGTTATTCTCTGCAACTAGTGCTTGCTGTTGAGCAATTTCGGGTGTAGGTGCTACTGAGTCTGGTTCGGTTAAAACGTTACGTGATTCTACTGTTATGGTCGAAGTATTTGGATTTACTGTTGTTGTGACCGTTGGTGGGGTTTGAACCTGTGCATCAGATGCTTGCTGACTCAAAGTTTGATATTGACTAGAATATTCCAATGACTTTGCAGTTCTCTGTTCAGGTGTAGAATTTACAATTTCGTTATATTGTTCTTGAGATATAGTTCCGTTAGCAAGCTGTCTATCTAATGCACTCCTACCAAATTTGCTATCCGGATTTAATTGATATGCTTGCTGTAAAGATAGGGCTTGTTTTGCGCCCTGAGAATATGACAAACTTAGTGCAGTATCAGTCGGCGGCAAGTTTGTGACAGTAGTTGTTCCTCCACCGGTACTCTGTTGATATACAGTAGTTGAAGTTGTTATTTTTTGATTTACTGCCACACTAGAAGATGATGCCAGGCTTTGATAATACTGGTTGCTTTCTGCTAACTCAGCGGCAGTATAATTTTGTGTGACCGTACCGGTACCTGCTACCATGGGTCTAAATGTACCATTCAAGTCAACGTTGAAATCAGACTCAGTATATCCAGCTGCCGCTACTGCGCTGGCTAGTTGGGCATCAGTTGCTCCTTGCGTTTGAAGCCGATTTAATTGGTCTGCTACTTGTTGCTTTGTTAAAGTTGGCATAATATCTTGTTATCCTTAGTTATATTTATCGCTAAATAAAAGTGCTGTTTTTACCCAATCTCTCCAAAAAGTGTAGCATTTTGTATACACTTTCTGATATACTACTATCAGTTTAACTCTAAGGAAAATATGAGCCTACCATCAAGAAAACCTGTCAATTACCTAAACAATAAAGACATTCTAAAAGAAATACACGATAGCAAAAATACGTACTGTACATATGCTAAACCAGAATATCATCGCTACGATTTCATCGTAGACATGCCGCAAGAATCAATAGAAAAATCACTAGAATACGCACTAAAGCCTGAAAATATTCAACAAGCCCGTGAAACTAGGGCTGCTAGAATGGATGTTGAAATGGGTCTATCTAAGGGCACATTTGATCCATTAACTATCCCCGTCACAGATTTAGTATTTCGTGTAATGACTTGGGAACATGTCCCGGTCGCACCAAAACAACCCCGTAAAACTGTAAAAAAGAAAACTGCAAAAGACATTTTTGAGTTTGAAGATGAAGATCCAGATGAAATCTTTGCTGATTTAGAAGATACTTCAACCGCCAAAGAAGTTGATGATATGGTTCATGTCAAGGTAAATTTCCCACCATTCCAACATTTCAAGTTTGATGAAACAAATACTGCCCGAGTAGTGGGCAAGAGTCATTGGCAAGGTGATTTTGAACATGGTACATTTAGTAAGGATCATGGACAAATCACTAATAAGCTAGCCAAAATGTACATTATGATGTGTGAAAAATATGCCATGAAGTTCAATTGGCGTGGGTACACATACAATGATGAAATGCGTAACAGTGCAATTCTGCAATTGACTTATGTTGGTCTACGATTCAACGAAGCCAAAAGTGCTAACCCGTTCGCTTACTATACAGCGGCAATAACAAATAGTTTCTGTCGTGTCCTAAATACGGAAAAGCGAAATCAAAATATTCGTGATGACATTCTGGAAATGAACGGTCTCAACCCAAGTTGGTCTAGACAGGGAATGAGTGCTGGATCAATGAGTTACGAAGAATAACTTAACCAATAGCGTTGCAACATGTAACGCTATTTTTATATAATAACACGATGAGTAATCTTTTCAAAAAAGCCGCTGTGTTCACTGATATCCACTTTGGATTGAAGTCAAACAGCCTACAACATAATCAAGACTGTGCCAATTTTGTAGATTGGTTTATTGAAACTGCAAAGAAAGAAGGGTGTGAAACATGCTTCTTCTTAGGTGATTGGAATCATCACCGAGCAAGTATCAACATTCACACACTACAATTTGGTCTACAAGCATTGGAGAAATTAAATGATGCATTCGATACTGTCTACTTTATCCCAGGTAATCACGACTTGTACTATCGTGACCGCCGCGATATTCATAGCGTTGAATGGGCGAAACATCTACCCAACGTTAAGGTTGTTAACGATTTCTTCAATGAAGGACAAGTCGTTATTGCGCCGTGGCTAGTCGCAGAAGATTACAAGAAACTTCAAAAGATGAGTGGCAAGTATTTGTTCGGTCACTTTGAGTTGCCCGGATACTTTATGAATGCTATGGTTGAGATGCCGGATCACGGTGAACTCAGTAATGACCACGTGCGTGGTTTCGACAAAGTATTCAGCGGTCACTTTCACAAACGTCAAGCAAAACAAAACGTTTGGTATATTGGTAACGCTTTCCCGCATAACTATGCTGATGCAGGTGATGACGCACGCGGCATGATGATATTGGAATGGGATAGTGAACCTGTGTTCAAATCATGGCCTCGCCAACCAATTTATCGTGTACACAAACTATCAGAAATCTTAGAGAACCCAGAAGGCTATCTATTGATTGACAGTCATGTTAGAGTACATCTTGACATTGATATCTCATATGAGGAAGCTAACTTCTTACGTGAGACATTTATTCCAGAATACAAATTAAGAGAAATGACGTTGATTCCAATTAAGTCTGAGGGTATTGAGCAGGGACAGAATGCAGACGGACTCAAGTTTGAGTCTGTTGACCAGATCGTCATTGACCAAATCAATGCTATCGAAAGTAAAAATTTCGACAAAAAAGTACTTTTGGATATCTATAACAACCTATGATTACAATTAAGAATATAACATTACGGAACTTTTTATCAATTGGTAACGTAACACAGGCAGTTGACTTTGACAAGAAAGACATTACACTTATTCTAGGTGAGAACTTAGACTTAGGTGGTGATGGTGCTAGAAACGGTACTGGAAAGACCACATTGATCCAAGGTCTTAGCTATGCGCTGTTCGGTGTACCCATTAACTCTATTCGTAAAGATAACTTAGTCAATCGTACCAATGCCAAGAGCATGATGGTTACGTTAGAATTCAACGTAAACGGCACTGACTATAAGATTGAGCGTGGTCGCAAGCCCAATGTGTTAAAGTTTTATGTAAACGATGTTCAGCAAAAAGCTACTGAGGATCAACAAGGTGAGAACAAAGAAACACAAGCGGCAATTGAGCGTGTGTTGAATATGAGTCCAGAGATGTTCAAACACATCGTTGTGTTGAACACTTACTCAGAGCCATTTCTTGCATTGAAAAATAATGAGCAACGAGAAATCATCGAACAATTATTGGGTATCACATTGCTTTCGGAGAAAGCAGAAGTTGTTAAAGACTTGATTCGTCAAAGTAAAGACGATATCCAACAAGAAGAATTTCGTATCAAGGCGGTCGAAGAAGCTAACAAACGGGTCAAAGAACAGATTGATGCTATCAAGCGCAGACAAACATTGTGGCAAAAGAAGCACGATGAGGATTTAGCTAATCTTGCAGTAACATATGATGACCTAAGCAAGATTAATATTGATAGTGAGTTACAAGCACACAAGGATTTGATTGTTTGGAACACACAAAAGCAACAACAAGAAACATACAATGCATTGATAGCCAGGCAGACTGCTTGGATGCAAAAGCAGGATAAAGATATTGCTGCCTTGCAATTAAAGATGGATGAGTTAAGCCATATTGATTTTACACTTGAGTTGCAATCACATAGAGACTTAACAGAATACAATCGCATCGTTCAACTAAAAACAATGTACGATAGTAAAGTTGATAGTTTACGCAAAGAGATTACCAAAGAAGGTAAGAACTACGATAAGCTAACAGCAGAAGTTGAAACACTCAAAGAACACAAGTGTTATGCTTGTGGTCAAGACTTTCATGATGAACAACATACTAGCGTTTTAGATGCTAAGGTTGAGTTATGGAACACTAGCAAGAGTCACTTAGATGATTTGAAGTTCCAGTTAGATGAACTTGTTGCCGCACCTATTGTTGTAGGAGAAAAACCTGTTACACACTATAAGACAGAAGCTGAAGCTGTCCGTCAGTCAACGGAGATTGATAACATCAAAAAGCAGATTGACGAGAAATCCAGCGAGGATAACCCCTTTAGTGAACAACTTCTTGATACGCCTAGCGTCACTCTTGGTCCATGCCCAGTTACTCATTACGATACCGAGTCGCAAGCAATTGAGCATAGAACTAGAGTTTCATCGCTACTATCACAGATTGAGAGCAAAGCGGCGGAAGTGGATCCGTATCAAGACCAAATTCAAGACATGGAGAGTCAAGCACTTCAAATTGTGAACTTTGACAAGATCAACGAGATTACCAAGACTATGGAACACCAGAAATTCTTGTTGGACTTGTTGACTAGTAAAGATAGTTTTGTTCGCAAAAAGATTATTGACCAGAATTTGAGTTATCTAAACGCACGACTAACTCACTACCTAGATAAAATCGGACTTCCCCACAATGTTGTCTTTAAAAATGATTTGCAAGTTGAGATTACGGAATTGGGTCGAGAACTTGACTTTGACAACTTATCACGTGGTGAACGAAACAGACTGATTCTTGGTTTGAGTTTTGCTTTCCGTGATGTATGGGAGAACTTATATGCTCCGGTCAATACACTATTCATTGACGAATTGATTGACAGTGGTCTTGACACTATGGGTGTTGAGAACAGTCTAGCGATTCTCAAAGACATGAGCCGTCGTAGACATAAATCTATCTGGCTTGTGTCACACCGCGAAGAACTTGCAGGTCGTGTGCCTAACGTTCTGAAAGTTGTAAAAGAAAACGGTTTCACAAGCTACGCAACATCTACAGAGATGGAATAATTTCAAATTCTGTTTATATGTGATAAGTATGTTTATGCCAAGTCCACAGAAGCAAAAAGGTTCCGGTTACGAGCGAGAAATCGCAAAATATCTCTCTGATTTATACGGAGAGAGTTTCATTCGTGCCCCCGGATCCGGCGCATATGTGGGTGGGAAGAATCAAACACGCAAAGAAGTATTACATGAGGGACAAATTCGCACGTTTAAAGGTGACGTAGTTCCCGGTGAATCATTTAAAAACATGAACATCGAATGCAAGTTCTATGCTGACTTCCCGTTTCATCTTACATTAAGCGGAGAATGCAAAGTGTTAGATGGATGGCTAGAACAACTCATGGATGTAGCCGATCCCGATGATTGTAACATATTGTTTATGAAATTCAATCGCAAGGGACGCTATGTTTGCGTACAAAGCAAACTAACATGGGTGACTGACAACTTCTGGTATTACACTTCCGCTAAACACGGAGATTGGATACTAATGGAGTTTGACAGTTTCTTTAAAAATAACAGTACCCTACTAAAACAATACTCAGGCTCAACAGACACCACGTCAAATACTACTGTTACACAAAACAACATTTTAACTATTGATATTTAAAAATACGTTGTCCTGGTTGCAGGACCTCCTTGAAGAAGCGTGAAATATCGCCGATGGATCTGGAGTAAGCAAGAGTAGTAATACTCTTGGAAATACCGAGAAGGCAATCGACAAAGCGAACCTTCAACAAGCTCACACCTATTTTATCTTTGCGGTGTGAGATGTGCGTTGCTGAATCGTCAATTGAAAGACATTGATGGGTTCACTACAGCCCCATAAGACTTTAACGAGCAACCGGTAGCGGATGGTGTCAACAAATAGGCAATCATTCGGGGGAAAGATAACATTGGATGACGGGCATGGCAGGTCCCTTAACCATTGGTAGTGCTGAATAGCACTACCATGGCTTCAAAGCGGCAGATCATATCCCTTAATAAAACAATTAGATAGAATAGATTACCGTAAGAATAAAGAACGAACGAAGTGAGTTCTTAGATGAACGAAGTTCATCTTTAAAAGGAAAAGAAAAAACCCGTAAACTTTAGTAAATGAATAGTTACGGGTTTGATTAGAAGAATGGCAATTGAGTTTTCTTAGTGGTTTCTAAATTATGCTCAACTAATTCATTAATTAATTTTCGTTCTTCATTGGACATATTGAGGACGTCTTCATAAGACACTCCCCCTCTCATGTACCATGTCAATGTCAATGCTGACTTTTTGATATCGGTACACTCTTTTTCCATGGTCTCTATCAGCTTCTGTACGCCCTGAGGGTCAAGGCGTAGAAGCCTCAACCGAAAAAATCGCTAGTGTTCAATACGAAAGGTTGCTTATACTCATTCTGACAGTGTGGGCATTTAATATCTAATGGTTTTAATTCTGCTTGCTCTTTCATTTTTGAGTGATAGTCACGTATTGTCATATATGTATTTTTATCACAATTATGCAAATAATCCATAACAAAATTGGTATTGGTTACCATTGAAGAAGGTGTTTTGACATATTCAATTGTTTTAGCTAAGATTTGCATTGTTGTTTCAGTAATAGAAACAATGGCTTCTTGTGTTTTCTTTACTTTTTCATCTTCATTTTCGATGCTCTCAATGGACATAAACAATCGTTGAATTTCAAATTGTTTTATGTTTGCTTCATTCATCTCTTTGTATGTAAGTGGTCTAAATTTAATAGCCAAATCACCTAGTAATAACTCTTGGGTGTAGTCTGCTTCTTTCAGTGTCGATAATACAGCAACTAGGTTTACACCAAATTTGCTAACTTCTTCACACTTAGGACATTCAGTTTCTATCTCAAGTTCGTTACCCTGACTAGCTGATTTGATACCGATAAGGATAGAATCCATATCAGTACTGAAAATAGACCACGGATCTTTGATATCAGGAACACAACTTTTAATTAGCTCTACTACAGCACTTCCGTTAAACAATGCGTCTGGAGTTCTAGCAGTAATTTCATCTATCGCTGTCATAGGATAGATAGGTAGTTCTCCGGAATCGGGTAAATTTACTACGCCCGGTGCATAACCGTTACCCCCGCTGGGAAGTTTAACATAGATTGATGGTCTGCGGAAATACTGTTTTAGTGGATTAGCTTCTATTGCCATTAGGTTTCCTTTATGAAAAGTGGGTGTTCACCCAATACTAAATAATATGTAGACTATTTATTGGTACAAAATACCCCTTAAAAAAACGGATAATACATATGAGTGATGAATCACAACAACAAATGACCGATGCTCTCAGAGAGAATACTGAGATGATGAGAGCCCTTGGGCAGTCTCAAGCAATGTCCGTGGAGATCATGAAAAAGTTAGCACAAGCACAGGGTGTTAATATTGCTAGCTTAAAAGCATTTGATGCGGATTTAAAGTCTGCAGGTGAGTCTACAAAGCAGTCTACACTATACCAAAAAGCACAACAGCAGGCATTAGAAAAATATTTACAAGCACAACAAAATTTAACTAATGCAGTTACTTCATCAGTAACTAGTATGAAATCATTGGGTAGTGCATTGTTAACCACCGAAAAGAGTTTAAGTAAGTTCGGATCAGGACTAACATCCGCAGGTGATGCTGCATGGTCATTGGGTAAGAATTTTGGCTTATTGGGTATGGCTGTAGGCGGCCTCGTTAAGGGTGCTACTATGGCTGCTGATGCCGCACTAAAACAGACAGATGCATCACTAAAAGCCACTGACGAATTATCAGCATTGGGTGCAGCCGGCGGGTTAACTGCCAAAGAAGTACTACAGATGGGTCACAATGCTGGTCTATCTTCACAGAATTTAGAAGTATTCACTAAGGCTGCAAACAAAGCCGGTGCTGGCTTAGCAGGATTTGGAAATACAGTTACAGATGGAGTGAAAGCATTTGGTCAAATGACTGCTGTTACTAAAGAACAGCGTATGGCGTTTGAGCGTATGGGCATTAGTCAAGAACGATTAATGGAAATGCAAGGTGACTATGTTAAGTTACAAGAATTATCTGGTAAGTCACTGCAAGGTCAAGCAGGTGATAGTGCTAAACTGAAAAAAGAATCATTAGAGTATGTAGAAAATTTAACTCGCTTATCTGCTATGACGGGTAAGAGTGCTGATAAGCTACAGAAAGAACAAGAAGCCCGTCAATTAGAATACGAAGAACTAATTCAAACTCGACAAGAAGATGATAAGATACGTGAATTAAGAGCCCAGGGTAGAAATAAAGACGCTGATGCACTAGAATTAGAACAAAAGAAACGCCAAGAATATCTACGTGAAGTTGAAGCAGTATATGGTAGAGACATGGCAATGAAAGTTGGTCGTGTCGCACGTACAGGTGGATATGACAAGCAGACTGCAGGTTTAGCAGTATTGGGTATCGATGCAGGTAAGATTCAGCAAGACATTGCTGGTGCAAGAAACTTAGATGAAGCTAGAAGAAATGCGGCTATTCGTAACCAAGAGATAAAAGGATTACAATCTGAATCATTAAAGTCATTCGGTACTGCATTGCAATACGGTGGGGAAGATTTAGGTAAACGATTAGGGGTAACCGGAGAATCATTGCGTGAATCTGGTAAGTTTATGGGTCGTGATGAACTTGCGGCATATGAGGCATCTAAACGTCAGACCGGTGCACCAAGTCAAGGCCAAACTAGTGAAACTGTTGCAAAAGATCCTGCACAAATCTTCAGAAATGAAATGACTGAAGCAGGCATTGCCGCTAGAAAGAAGGTAGATGAAATTGTACTAGCAATGAATCCCATGATGAGTGGATTTAATGCTACAACTATAGCCGCAACTGCATTAACTGCTGCCGCAGTAGCCGCGGCTGCGGCATTGGCTGGCATGGCAGCTAAGGCTAAGATAGGTGATTTATTAGACAGTGCAGGTACAAAAGGTCCCGGATCTAAAAGTGGAAAGGGCGCAGGCAAGATAGGTGGTCTTGCCCGCGGTCTAGGTGGTCTTGGCCGTTTAGCCAAAGGTGCTGCCGGTGGCATTACTGGTTTAGTCGGTGGTGTTGCATTAGATTATGGATCAGCTAAGGCAGCAGAAGCCGGCCACACAAAGACCGCAGCCGGATTAGATATTGGCTCAAGTGCATTGACATGGGGCGGCACTGGCGCAATGATAGGTAGTGTTATACCTGGAGTAGGAACTGCAATCGGTGGTGGTTTGGGTGCTATGGCAGGTGGCGCATATGGTTTGTATAAAAATTGGGGTAAGTTATTTGGTGGTAAAGGTGCACCTGCTGCAGGCGAAGCCGGCGCAATACCCGACACAAAAGCTATGGAAGATTTAGAAGCCAAAGCAAAAGAAGCACAAAAAGACCAAACCAAAGCTACAACTAATTTAGAATTCAACACTAAAGAAAATAATCGTCAGATGGATCTAAACACTAAAGCATTATTAGATTTAACTGATGCATTAAACGATTTAACTATAGTAACTTAAGCTAAGACAGCTCAAGGATCTCCTCCGCAGATTCAAACACTGCAAGAGAGCATTTACAACAAGCGTGGTATTGGTGCGGGGGCACCACCGGCCGGCACTACAGGTGGAGTGGCAGGAGGAGGCGGTACAGGTGGCGCAGCACCAAGTGTAGGAGGAGGCGGTACAGGTGGTGCAGCACCAAGTGCAGGAGGAGGCGGTACAGGTGGCGCAGCACCAAGTGCAGGAGGAGGTACATCAGGAGGTGGGTCTACTCCTCCCGTGAGTGGTGCAGCTCCAGGCGCGCCCGGTAAAGCAGGTATGCGAGGCTTAGATGTTGTACTGGGTGATGAAGTTCGTAAAGGCGGTACTGTGTCATGGAGAACAAATAATCCGGGTAACATCTCTTATGCTGATATAACTAAGAAACACGGTGCTCTTGCCCCATTCATTAACCCAAATGGTGATGCACAACAGCGTAGTGTAGGTATTGCTATTATGCCAACACTAGAAGCCGGTGAAAACGCACAGATGGAATTATGGCGTAAACCATCATATAATAATTTAAGTATTGATGCGGCTGTCAACAGATGGACGGGACAACATGCAGGATTGGGATCCACGTATGCTAGAGATTTAGCAAAAGCTGCCGGCGTGGATATTAATACTACGGTAAAAGATTTAAAAGATGAACAGCTTAGAAATCTAGTTAAGAAACAAGCATTCTGGGAAGGATTCAAACCTGGAAAAATCGAAAAGGCACGTAATGGTGGTGTATTTGAAGGACCTGAGACTGGATATCTAGTAGAACTTCATGGCAATGAAATGGTTGCTCCCACTGAAAAATTCCGTCAACTATTAGACAATATGCAACAGGTAACTAAACAAGAGTTGGGCCCAGTGACTAATACAACATCTACAACAGCTACTAGTTCATCGTCTACAGATCCAGCACTGTTTGCTGATATGATGGAAATGATGGAAGAAAAGTTCAACGATATTATTGATGCATTGAACGAAGGTAATGGTATTTCTGACAAAATATTAACCTATTCTAAGGTCTAACACTAAATACTAGACAATCTATTATGACATATAAAAAACGATTTACTAACAAAAGCGGCATTACAAGTCCTATTTCTGGTGCAAACAGTAATAGTGGTGCTTGGAATGGTAGCCCTGGGCAAAACGGCATGCCTACTGGCGGCTGGAACAATGACCAGTTTGGGTACAAGAACTATGGTAGTAAATTGCCTGAAGTCTATACAGGTCACCCAAACCGTATTGAGCGTTACAATCAATATGAAATGATGGACGTTGATGCTGAAATCAATGCATGTTTGGACATTATTAGTGAGTTCAGTACACAGAAAAACGAACATAATAAGACACCGTTTAGCTTAGAGTTCAGCGAAGATCCTACACAGCACGAAGTTGAGTTATTAAAGACACAATTACAACAGTGGTGTAAACTAAACGAGTTCGACACAAGAACATTTAAAATCTTTCGTAACGTATTAAAGTACGGAGATCAAGTATTCATTCGTGATCCAGAAAACTTTAAGTTATATTGGATCGATATGACTAAAGTTATTAAAGTTATTGTTAACGAAAGTGAAGGTAAACTACCTGAACAGTATGTTGTCAAAGACATTAACATTAATTTACAGAATTTAACTGCCGCTCAAAAGACTAACACAGATTTTGCCGCTAATCCAGCTACTGGGTTAGGCGGTACAGGTGGTGGTTCTCCTAGCTCAGGTTACACAGTACCTGCAATGCCATATAACACAACTGGTTCACGTTTCACCCTAGGACAAACTGAATCAGCTATTGATGCAAAGCACGTAGTTCACTTGAGTCTAACAGAAGGTCTAGACAGATTTTGGCCCTTTGGTCAATCTGTACTAGAAAACATTTTCAAAGTCTACAAGCAAAAAGAATTGCTTGAAGATGCTGTTCTAATATATCGTGTACAACGTGCTCCTGAACGTAGAATGTTCAAGATTGACGTTGGTAATATGCCAAGTCACATGGCTATGGCATTTGTTGAACGTATTAAGAACGAAATTCACCAAAGACGTATTCCATCAGCACATGGTGGACAGTCCATGCTAGATGCTACATATAATCCATTATCGATGAACGAAGATTATTTCTTCCCAGTCACTGCTGATGGCCGCGGTTCTAGTGTTGAGATATTACCCGGTGGTCAAAATTTGGGTGAAATTGATGACTTACGTTATTTCAATAATAGATTAGCACGTGGTTTGCGTGTTCCAAGTTCATATTTGCCAACTGGTCCTGACGATAATCCAACTCCAATGAGTGATGGTCGTGTTGGTACTGCGATGATTCAAGAGTTTCGTTTTAACCAATATTGTGAACGTCTACAGAAATACATTAGCCAAAAGCTAGATGAAGAATTCAAATTATTCTTGCGTTGGAGAGGCTTTAATATTGATTCTAGTTTGTTTACACTAGAGTTCAATCCTCCTCAGAACTTTGCTAGCTATCGCCAGAGTGAATTAGATACTGCACGTGTTTCTACATTCAGTTCAATTGAACAATATCCATATATTTCTAAGCGTTTTGCATTAGAGCGTTTCTTAGGCTTGACCGAAGAAGAAATCGCTAAAAACGAGAAACTATGGCGTGAAGAAAACAATAAAGAAGAAGATACTGATCCAGAAGGCAGTGACTTGCGTAATGTTGGTATTAGCGTCGGCGGGATGGAATCGGATGCTGAAGCCGGGGAAACATTAGAAACACCACCAGAAGGTGAAGAAATGGCACCTGATGTTGCAGGTCCTGTCGTTGGTCAACAAGCAGGTGGAACACCCGGCGGAGCACCGGCGCCAGCAGGTGTAGGCATGTAAGATAAATACTATTATGAAACTAATGGAAATGTTCGATGCGCCTGTACAAGGTTATCAAGATGTTGCAAATGACAACAGTAGACCTAAATGGCGTGAATCCCGCAAAACAAAACTAACACTACGACAGATTCGTAAACTGCGTAAGATGATGGATGTTCGTAATTATGAGAAACAAAAGTACTTGAAAAAAGTACACGAACAATACGGTCCAGCCGCAAATGCAGAGGCAGAAACACCTACTGTTTAAGATTTTATTGCTATTCCTAGCAAAAACGCAAAAAATGAGCACTTATTGTGCTCTTTTTTATGATACCCACTAAATAATTCTACAAAGCCATTCTATTCAGGAGAAACAAACAATGGATAACAAAAAATTTGAACAACTTATTGATTTAATTATCAATGAGAACGAAGATCAAGCCCGTGCTTTATTCCACGATATCGTTGTGGAAAAGAGCCGCGAAATCTATGAATCAATCATGGAAGACGAGATGGCAGGACAAACTGCTGACCTATTAGACGAAATTGGTGACACTGTTGCTGGTGACGAAGAAGGCATGGCAGAAGGTGAAGATGAAGATTTAGAACTAGATGACGAAGAAGAAGTCGTTGATCTAGACGGTGGTGATGAAGACCTAGAAGGCGGCGAAGAAGAACTAGAAGACCGTGTAGTCGATCTAGAAGATAAGCTAGACCAACTAATGGCAGAATTCGAAGAAATCATGGGCGGCGAAGGCGACATGGAAGCCGGTGAAGAAGATTTAGAAGCTGGTGCTGAAGACCTAGAAGGCGCTGAAGAAGAATTCGGCGGTGCTGAAGAAGAATTCGGCGGCGAAGAAGCTATGATGGAAGCTGTTCAACTAAAACAAGTTGGCGGTGCAACATATAACAAGTATGGTAACATGGGTGACAACGGTGCTCAAACAAAGAGCCCAGGTCTACAGAATTCAGGTCAAGCTGGCATGGACAGCAAGCCTGTTAAGTTCTCTGGTCAAGCAGAGTCTGTACCTAACAGCCCTAAAGAGCCAACAAACTATGGCGCAAAAGGCAAGACAGAAGTTAAGGGTGCTGGTTCTTTCAAGAATGCTCCTGGTTCTGATAACTTTAAAGAGAAGGGTGAATCTACTCCTGCTCCAGTCAAGTCACAAGCTAGTGGTGTAAACACAAAGAGCCCAGTCTCTGAGTCACGCACAGCCAAGAAGCGCATTTAATCGGAATCTGAGAGAAAATGGCTTTGTATCTCAAAGAGCATCTAACTTTCGACAGAGCCGGTATGGTGGTCGAGAGTGAAGGTGAAGGCAACGGAAAATCCCTTTATATGAAGGGGATTTTCATTCAGGGTGGGGTAAAAAACGCCAATGAGCGTGTTTACCCTGTTTCTGAAATCGAATCAGCCGTCAATACTCTCAACGAACAAATTACAGGTGGATACTCTGTGTTAGGCGAAGTAGATCACCCAGACGATTTAAAGATTAACTTAGACCGTGTATCACATATGATTACAAGTATGTGGATGGATGGAGCTAACGGCTTCGGCAAATTAAAGATTTTACCAACTCCAATGGGTCAGTTAGTAACGACCATGTTGCAGAGTGGTGTCAAACTAGGCGTATCTAGTCGTGGTAGCGGAAACGTGAATGACTTGGACGGCCGTGTCAGTGACTTTGAAATAGTTACTGTGGATATCGTTGCTCAACCAAGCGCACCTAATGCGTATCCTAAAGCAATTTATGAAGGAATGATGAATATGCGTCATGGTCATAAAATGTTGGATATCGCAAAAGACGCACAGAGCGATGCTAAGGTACAGAGATATTTGAGAGAGCACGTAACTGCTCTTATCAAGGATCTCAAAATTAAATAAAGGGGATTAAAGCATGTTAGATGCTATCAAACCATTACTTGAATCAGGCCTTATCAACGAAGAAACTTCTACTGCTTTGAATGAAGCATGGGAAACTAAGTTGAATGAAGCCCGTGAGCAAGTACGTGCTGAATTGCGTGAGGAATTCGCACAACGTTACGAACATGACAGAAGCGTGATGGTTGAAGCCCTTGACAAAATGGTTAGTGAAAGCCTACAGTCTGAAATTGAAGAATTCCAGAATGAAAAGCAGGCAATGAACGAAGACCGCGTAAAGGCACAAGAAAAGTTGCGTGAAAATGCAACTAAGTTCAACGATTTCATGGTTACTAAATTAGCTGAAGAAATCAAAGAACTACGTGCAGAACGTAAGCTACAATTAGAAAGCCAGCAAAAACTAGAGCAATTCATTGTTCACGCATTAGCTCGTGAAATCAAAGAATTCTCTCAGGACAAGCAAGCAGTTGTTGAAGCTAAGGTTAAGTTAGTTGCTGAAGGTCGCAAGCAATTAGAAGCATTGAAGGCAAAATTTGTTGCTGAATCTGCAAATCGCTTGAACACTGTTGTCACTAAGCACTTAAAGGGTGAAATGAGCCAGTTGAAAGAAGATATCAAGATTGCTCGTGAGAACAATTTTGGTCGTCGTATTTTTGAAAGTTTTGCTAGCGAGTTCTCAGTTACTCATCTAAATGATAAGGCTGAAACACGTAAATTAATGGCAAAAGTTTCTGATATGGAACAACAACTATCTGAATCACAAGTCAAAGTCGCTGATGCTAAGAAATTAGTTGAAAGCAAAGAAC
>JACCDX010908069.1_pt1 | contig 69974 bp, 53 predicted proteins | sample 7449681 | NCBI WGS metagenome assembly JACCDX01 (sample SAMN15323450, study PRJNA562643) | freshwater metagenome | isolation source: river surface water | place: USA:Blue River Watershed | collected 2017-08-18 | reverse complement strand
TCGAACTCTATGGTGTAATAGCCGATTTCTTTTATATCCAGATTCCAGGTTATACTCGATGGGTGCTATTACCATTGTAGATCGTGTATATAGATTGTGTAGATAGATAGATTGTGTAGATAGATAGTTCGTGTAGATAGATCGCAATGTATGTTATGTGTATGTTATGTGTATGTGTATGTGTATATATGTATGTCTATTTTTGATATAATGATATGAATACTTACAGCCAAACCCAAACCCAATCCGCATTATCAACTGTGATGTTGAAGTCTACTTCCGGGGTAGCTCCTCGATATCCCAGATGATTCCAAGTCGGATATTACCATTGGTAATACCTCGATGGATATGACTTATTTTGAACGATCTTGGTATCCATCTCATTCTCGCTCATTGCCAAAATGAGATCGATCCCAATTTGGTAAACCCGCTTTACTGTTTGCAACGTTCTTAGTAGCAGGAAGTCGACAACTTTTCTGGCCAAGAATGAGTAACCCGTTCTCCCAATCGCGGTCGATCATCCATCGAATATGATAGATGACCACCACAGAGATATTTACCACACTTCGTAGTGAATATCTTTCACAAGCTTAAATTGAAAAAACATTCTCGATGAGAACTGCGGATCCTCCCTACTCTCTTAGAGCATCGCGGTCCTTTACTGTTATATGACTGGAACGTGTATCTATGATTATAAGTAACTCTTATAATCATAGTAAGCAACAGAAACAACTCGCCCGAACATATTATTCTCATTCAAAGAATAATATATCCATATGGACTCGTCGCTTAGATCCATCGCTATCTGGCGACATCATAATGGGTTGATCTTATCTTTTACCAATAGAACTCCTCATATAACATCACCGGATTTGTTAATCATATATCTATGTTGAGATCTCTTTATATTGGCCGTTAGATGGATCGGCGGATCGATGGATTGACGGTTTTGATCCATAAAATGGTACTCATCCTATCAAAGAGATCGAATCACCTCTTTGGCCTAAAGGTTTTTCTACATAAAATGGTAGCATCACTGTTTGAATAGAACGAACGAATGAACGCATCTCTTGATCTCTCCCAACTGATTGAGTCCCATAAGAAGGATAAGAGTTACTGTGTCCAATGTTATATGGATAAGTGTTCTGCCAGCGCAAAGTGTAGTAACCCTCTCAAAGGAAAGGCGGCATTTAAGAAACTAGTCAAGCATCTAAATGACCCTCTCCAAGTTATAGAGCTACGGAGAGAAGTGGGATCCGATGCAAACAAGAAGAAGATAGAGGCACACTTTACCGGAATGGTCCCTGATGGGATTCTTAAGAACGGGTTTATCTACACAACTTGCCTCTTTTGCTATTCAGGAGGGAGTGGCTGGAACACGTGCAAGAACTCCCGCGAAGGTCGTGTTGGGACCATTGATCTGGGATCAGGAAAGAAGGCAACCTTTTGTTACCCCGATGTGAAAGGGGTAAAACATCGTATCCAGATCGGGCTTCACATTAACTTTATCTGCTCCTCTGAGAACACCATTACTTGGAGCTTTTTAGAATCTGGATCCACTCCTACTTCGACTGCTGATGACTTCTCAAAGGCGCTGCAACCGCCACTACTCATCGAGCCTGCCAAGAAGGCTTCGCCTAAATGGGTAGCTCTCCCAAAGGAGCATCAAGCGACTCAAGAAAAAGAGGAAACCTTGAAAGAGAATGGCACAGAGATCACCCTTCTCAAAAAGAAGATTGAGGATCTCTCTGAGGCTGTCCAAAAGAAACCTTCTATTCTTTCCCTTACGGAACAAGATAAGAGGATGGTGAATGATGCAGTGATCCGCGAGAATATCGCCCTCAAAGCTTACATTCATCTCCTTCAGATGAAGCTTGCTGAGTCTGACTTTACCTTCGGTCTTACTCTCTCCTCATAAAGGTTACTTTGGGAAGGATTACATACTTTTTATCATACTCTATATAAATAGTATCATTTATATAGATTCATTGCGGGAGAGACAGAGAAAGAGATGAAGATGCAATCCATTATCCCTCAGAAGCCCAAAAAGTGGGCACAAATGCCCCTCTATAAAAAAGTAGCAATCTATCAAAAACATCTCGGGGCCTTTCACGCACCCTTTGTTGACAAGCTCGTTGCCAAAAAGATCGTCAAGGCAATCTGCGGAGATCCCATCCACGTTGCACCCGTCGTTCGTATCCTCTCTTCACCCGATGATCTTCGTATCGAAGATCTACAAGCATCAAGTAACCGAATCATCAAAGCTACTCACGCATCCAAATGGAACATCGCTATTGAGTCTGGAATAAGTGATCTAAAAAAAATCATTCAACAACTTCACCAATGGAATCGTACCTATAGTCCAGGTATTGAAAAGCAATATGCCTACATTCAACCCCGATTCTTTATCGAAGAACGAATTGTTGATAAGTATGCAGATCATTTTGCTACTGTAGGTATCCGAGAAAAAGATGCTATCGTCTATATGTGTCGATGTATCTATGGTGACGTCGTTTCCATTAGTGCACGTCTTGGTGAACTTCGCAACGACTATGACCGAGAATGGAACGTAATCGGCGGATTTCAACTCCCCTTTATCCAAAAGCCTCAACCTGATCGTTTAGCTACCCTCATCTGGGCCGCCGAAAAACTGTCAGCTCCCTTTGAATTCGTTCGAATGGACTTCTACCTATCTGCAGATGAAAAGATTTACTTTAGTGAGTTTACCTTCTCCCCCTCGTGTGGTCTACCTACTCTCCCCGGAGATCTTGAATATACCCTCTCCAAAAAATGGGTTTAGATTCTATCACTCTTTGTCCCTATGAAATAGATCAGTTCCCATTCAAACTCCAATGATCCATCCTCTCGACGATCTAACCCTAAATTTTGATCTACCAGTTCTATCAACTTTCCTGGATCACCTTCAAATGCTACCCTCATCCCAAATAGGTTCATCATAAAATCTACCATCTCCCCCTCCGACCGAAATCTCCACCTTAACCTCTTTATCTTACTCTCCACCTCAAAGCCCTGTGCCCTCATATCCTCCCCATCTTGTATCGGTTGAAAAAAGATCCCCTTATGGCCATTCGGATTATATCGATCGACTACCCCATTTAACCATCGATCCTCCTTCGAACCCTCCATCACATCCCCTAATACAAACTGGGATTGCGAATTAGACCTTAATATTCTAAAAATCTCTTTATATAGCTTACAACGATCAGAGCGGGTCATATGATGAAGACTCGCATTGACACATACCCGGTCCATTGTCCCATCTTGGATGGGAATCTTTGATGGAAGGTAGAGTGGGACTTTCGCATACTCCGCAAATGATGGACTCGACTCCATCACTACATACTCGATGTTTGCATTCTTTGGAAACCACCAGAAAAGCGGCGATGCAACCCCATCCAAATTGAGAAGATGGATAGGAACCTCTGTTCCCGGAAACCGCAACTCCTCCACCATACTCTCAAACTCCTCCCCCATACAATGTGGATACCTCTCCACCGCATACATATACGACTCCACTCGATGCATAAATGGATCCATCTTTGAATCTACTATTATACTCATTTGATAATCATATAGATTATCAAACGATATATGGTTATATGGTTATATGGTTATATGGTTATATGGTTATAATATGATTGGATGGATAGATGGATGGATCTGGATCTACTTCGACAACATCGTATGGTTGAGGACTCCATCCCGGATGTGATTGAGGATTTGAGTCTTTATCTTTGACTCATCGAGAAGTCCAATGAACGCCTGATTGTCCACAAAGTCATTCACATCAAACTCCTCCTCCTCAAAGAACTGATTGTTGATCTTCGTTAACAACATCTCAATGTTCGAACATATGATCTCCATCATCTTCGTTCCATTCGTATCCAATATCCACTTACCCTCCCGATTCAAATACTGGAACGTCTTCGCCTTGATCACCCGAATCGGATATACATCCCTCTTCGTCTGATCCTTCGACCTATACAAATAATCAAACGCCTTCACAAATGATGTCGTCGTCTTCGCCTTAATCAGAGCCTTGATATACTCATCATCAATCTCCCTTAACTGCATAATCGATTGACCACTCTCCTTATGCAGCCTCGTAAGATGCGCAATCTCCTCCTCCGCCTCCTCCATCTCACCTATCACCGCTGCAATCGAATCCACCAACTGCTTCGGACTCTTCTTTACCCCTGCACTTGATGATGATGTAGTAGTATGACGAGAAGATGCTGAAGCAGCTGCAGAAGCGGCGGCTGCAGCGGCGGCCGCTGAAGTGCTGATCATATCTACCTTATGATCTAACTCCTTCAACTTGTGCCCCAGATCTTGCCTGGTCTCCACCACATTCGCCTTTAACTCCAATAACTGAGACATCATCTGCATCTGCGTCATCTGGTTCATCTGAATCATCTGATTCATCTGAACCATCTGCTCAAACCGCGCCATCATCTCCTCAAAGGTCTTTGTTGCGGTCGGAATACTCGAAGACTTTGCTTTTGCCTTTGGCTCTTTGGGCTCCTTGGGCTCCTTCGGCGCCTTTGCCACCTTAGGGACAACCGGCTTCTTTCGGAAACCCATCTGAATCGTATATTTGGTACCCACCTTCGCCTCACTCAATATCACCTTCTGCACCGAATCATTCACCAACTCCGGATCCCTCAATGTCCCATTCTCCTTCTTCTCAAATCCTTCATAGATACTATCATCACTCATTGCACTCGTATTCATCCTTGTTGCCATTTGTCTTATTAAACTGGTCAAACTAGTTGATCTACCTTCTCTTCTTAACTCCCCTTTAACCAACCCTTATTACATCACTTTTTTCTTTATATCCACCAAAAGTTGTCATTCATAGATCTTTTTTATCCATTGATATTAGAAGATAATAGATAGTACATAGTAGATAGCAGTATGACCGAAAAGATTGTTAAACAAAAATCATCCCTCAAGGGAAGTCATAGATCTTCCCTCAAGAGAAGTCGTAGATTATCCCATAAGAATAATCAGGGATCACCCCAATCCCAATCACCCTTTACATTCACCATCGTCAAAAGCCGCGATGATCTATCTATGCTCGATAATCCCCAACAACTCCTCGCCTTTACTCGCGAATTTAGCCCCGTTTCCGGTAGTGAACACCCATATGAACCTGAAAAGTGGAACAATAAGAACGCCATCCGCACCACCCACAACTGCTACACCTACGCCCTCGGAAAGATTCGACCTAAGCTAAAGTCAAAGGCTCAACCCGGCTACGCATCCGGACATAACTACATCGATGATACGAATGACTATAACTGCAAATCCTTCTACCAACGCGTGAAAAAAGATAACCCCTTCAGCTATCTCGAAGGTTTCGATCAACCCTGTAGCAAAAACTACTATAAAGTATTCTTGGCATTGGACGTAGGTAACGATTACCACTGGTGGCGTCAAGATCGACCCAGGTTTGAAGCCGGTGAAAAGGGCGGGTATTGGAGCCATAAACCCGGAAGTACCGATGTCACGAACGTCGACGCCTCCGGTGTTCGCATCAAGAATCCTATGCTCGCCGACCGAAAATACCCCACCCTCAACTATAGTACTCCCTGCTTCTTTATGTGCATCAATAAAGACCTCTCCCGATCCATCTCCTCCATCTATCCCAAGTATAGTTAGGTAATGTAACGTATATTATTTATACATAAAATCATATACTATTACTGAATATCGTAATAGTATTATCGTTTGGTGTTTAGTCTGGTCTTCAGATGGATGGGGAGTAAGCTAAATGTTCGCTTCCGCTTCCCGACGAAGAAGCTGGAGATACTTGTCAATCTTCGACCGCTCCTCATTGTACTCCGGCGTTCCAAACATCTCCCTGTTCACCTTCTCCTTATATTGGTCTAACTTCTTTAACTTTTCATAGATTAGCTCATATCTCGCCCTCTGAACTGCCGGGATGTTTCGATTCTTGTTCTTATACTCTTGCGTCATAATCCACTCTAAGATATCCTTCTTCGGATGATTCTGAGTGACTCTGTTCTGATTCCCATTCTCTCCCTTGTTCTCCTCATTGTTCCGGAAAAGACGATTGAGAATCACTTTGTTGTTACGCGCCGCATTCGCAAGTTGTGTACCCTTCTTGTTTTGTTTGTTTTGATTGTTCTTGGTAATGCTCTTGGTAATGTTGTTTGATTCATTTCCAATGTCATCCTTCACATCCTTGATCACCTGCGTTAAGACATCACTAAAGGTCTTATATAGAAGATACTTCTTGTGATAGAGCGAATAGAGCAAATAGATCAACTGAAGCTGATACCTCTTCAACTCCTTCATAAAGATCGCAAAGTAGTTGTCATCATAAATATATGACGACTTGTAAAAGGTAATCTTCTCCTTTAACGTATTCATAATCCTCTGGATATCCTCCGGCTTTGTTCCTGCTGCATATACCTTCTTCGGTCCACTCTTGTCACTCAATAACTCACTCTCCACCGAAAAATATGCCTCCGGATTCTGCTGCGCAAAGATAATCGGGATCTTCTTCTTGAAATCACACTTCCGAGTTTGCGTCTGTGTACGAGATCCCATACTTCGATTCATATTGGTACTTGTCCTTGTACTTGTACTTGTACTTGTACTGGTAACAGCTTCCTCACAAAACTCCGTCTTCTTGATGCCTAAGGGCCCGTCCTCCCCAAACAACATCTTTCGATAATACCCATCCACCTGATCTTTGATCTGGGGATTCTCCACAAAGATGTTATATAAGGTATCATCCTTCTTCTCACCCTCCGTATATACATTGTATACCTTCGTCTCCTTTAACATCTTGTTATATAACGATACATAAGGATTCCGATCACTATGCTCCCTCTTCTTTCCATCCCTCGATCCATCCTTCTTTCCACTACTACCTCTCTTCTTTTTTAATGCATCAAAGTATTTCATAAAGTCCTTACTTAATCCACCACTACTACCTCCACCCCTTTGCTGCTGCCAAGGCTTGCCTAAAGGAGGTGAGGGTCTTTGTTGTTGCGGCCTTCCTTGTTGCTGTTGTTGCCCCTGTTGCCTGAAAAACTGCTTCCGAGGATCCCCCCGAGGGCCTTGCCCCTGACCCCTATCTCTACCTCCTCGTCCTCCATCACGATCTTGACCACGACCTCTTCCTCGATCACGACCCGAATCTTTCCCTCGATCACGATCTCTGCCACCTTCCCGACTACCAATCTTCCGGAACTCTTCCTGCTTACTCTTCGTATATGTAAGTATACTCATCTCCTTTAACAACTTATGCACCTTACGTGTATCAAAGATCGGCGTTAAGTCACACTTCTTATGAAAGAGCTGCGCAATGATCACAAACAAAAAGATCCAATACTTGAGCAATGGATGCCACTGATCAAAATCCTTATTCTCCACCTTCACAAAGATATCCTTGTAAAATGAGGATGGATGCGACGAAAGAGTGAACATCGACGCCATTAAGTACCTACCAAAGATCTCACCCAACTCATTCGCATCCTCTAACTTCGTCGTCAGTACACTCTTGTTCTGAAACGAAAAGTCTACCGTCTTCTCCTGCAACAAGATGCGTTCGGACTTCTTCATCTCAATAAAGAAATAGATGATCTTCTTCATCGACTCAATCGACTCCGTCTTCTTCGCATCTAATGACTGCTTAAACCCCTGAAATGACTTCATAATCGATCGAACCACCAGATTGTCCACATTACGCTCCTTCCTGAAGATGTGATTCATATACTTGTAAAAGAATGTGTGCGGATGATCCAAAATACGAATCTTATCCATCTTCGTCAAACGTGAATAGATCGACTTCTCATCCTTGAACTCATTCTCCGGTAATATATCCTCAAACATAAACGTCATTACTCGGTCAAAGTCCTTTTCATTACCCGCTTCCCCCAAGTAGGCCATATATCGACGCCAACTCTTCTCACTCTCCCTCTCTATATATATCTTTAATCGATCCATCTTCTTTGAATGAATCCAAGTAACACTACCTTTTATGAATATTTTTCGGTAGATATAGTAGCACTGATACAAAACACACCTCGACAACAATGAAGTTCCCTCTTACCTATACACTGATCATCGCTATTTTGGCACTGGGGCTCATCATCAGCTACCCCTTGATGCTCGCCGGTAACGCCGAAAAGCTCTGGGGACCGATCAAGGGCCGATTCCGAATGGTCTACTACATCTCCATCGCCCTTGTCCTGATTGGCTTCTTACCTTTTGCCTACTTCTTGTTACGATGCCCCCGCTGGAGTGGAGATGAAGTAAACAAGATTTTTGGGGCTCTGGTATCACTCATCCTCTTCTCGTGGATCTGGATCCTCCTCGCCATCTGGTTCGCCGAGAAACGATTCGATAAAGTGGTAATGGCCTGCCTCATCTTCCTCGTCTTGCTCATCGTCGCCCTCTCCATCCTCTACCTGATCGGAATTGTGGAGAAACACTTCGAGGCAAATCCCGGTATGGGCGGGGGCCTGGGTATGGGCCGTGGCCGCGGCTTGATGCGGACCTTGATCTACATCGGCCTCGGTTACGCCTTCTTCCACACCTTCTTCCTCGACTTCTTACTCTGGTTCTACCTCGCTATCATCAAGAGCTTCTAAAGAGGTTTAAGTTGGAATTCGAGTGTGGAATAGATCATACTCTTTTATCTAATAAATATCTCACTTTATGATATAATACCTATAGATTATCTCATTTTCTACGGATATCCATACTTTGTTGAAAGATGAGCTTCTCTGCATCCGTCGACAAGTCCAGTGTCGCGAACAAAGAAGCCTATACCATCACCACTACCTCCTCTGTTACCCCTCATAGTATTGATGTTTATATGAATAACCAATTCTATGACCGTAAACTCGCAGCATACAATGACAATACCTTTGCCCTTAGCGAGACAGGTCTCCTCGGATTTGCCTATTATGCCTCCGGAAAGTGCATCACAATGGCTCGTAATGGAAGCAATAATATCCTTCGGATCCACGATGCAGGTGCTGGTTCTTATGTCATTGATGCTGTTGGAAGCGCAACCAATGGTCTGGGTACTCCCCTTCATCTAACCGTCTACCAAAATTATGCCTATGTTCTCCACGAGACAGTCGGTGTTGAGGTATTCCGTTATTACCTCCTGACAGGTGCTGTTACCCGTGATCTATCTCCCAGTGGTCTCGCAATCTGTAGCTATATTGCCCAAAACTGTACCGTTTATTCCAAGTTCTTCTTTGGATCAAAGGGTTTCTGCTACATCGCCAACAGCATCCTCGATGGACCCGGTCCCAACTACTTCACCTTGATGCAAGTCGATATTGTCAATCTTACCAACTACGGACTTATGTTAGGAGATGTACCTAATTCAGTTACCTCCTTCGCCGTAGATAGCTATGATAACCTCTATCTCGCATACGGCTCTTCTGGTAGTATTGCTATCTATGGAACCCGTTTAGAAAATACATTCTACAACATTAATGGATTACCCTCCTACAACCTTAATGGTTATACCAACCTGGAGTACATCTATGTCGATGGATTTAATACCCTCTATGTCGTAAGCACCGTGAACTCAAGCAAAGTGATCCAGCGATACTACCAACCCAATAACTATTTCCAACTCGTTGCCGATTCCGTCTCTCAAGTGAGCTTGGATACGCCCTTTATGATCCAATTCTCTCCCCAGAATCAGGTTCTCTACGTGGCCAACAACAGCAATGATACCATCTTCTCTCTTACTCCCGTAATGAGTGCATCCCTCAAGTATTGGATCTCTCCCGCAAATATTACTTTATATGGTAACCTTGTTAACGGTGTCACCCTTATGGATAAAGTAAAGGTTACTCAGAACTTTACTCTAAATGTAATTTCTGATTCTCAAAACCCTCGCTATCAAAATGCCGGAGATTCTTGGTATGCATATGCAACTCTCTTATCAAATCGCGCAGAGTATATCATTCGGGCAGAACTCTACAAGAATAGTGTCTTGGTAAATGATACCAGTTATGTCAATCAACGATATACAACCGTCCAGACCTATCTTTATGGATCGACTACCTGCGGTGATATCTCTTATCCGTTTGATACAAATGATGCAATCATCTGCTATGGTTCCTCCGTCACTGATGTTCTCTATTTAACTCAATACTATGGTAACAACGGTATCCTCTATCGTAATACTATTACCAATATTAAACCTTATGACGTCTTCGCAGATTCTATGCGCAATTTCTACGTTCTTCGCCTCGACACCAATACCAACACCTATTATGTATCCATCTATAACCAAGTCTTGGCGATGACATCCCAATTTACCGTGGATTCAAACTCTGGAACAGGTCTCCTCCCTCGTTGTATCACGGTAGATGATAGCCAGAATGTCTATGTCTGCTATGATGATCGCGTTAAGAAATACAATGGTGCTGGAGTATTCGCTTTGGAAATCCTCTTCCCCTCCGGAACCGTCTCCAATCGTAAGATCCAAGTCGATAAGGAGAGCGCCTTCATCTATGTCTCCGATAACTCGATTCTCGGATTCTACAAGATTCCCGTCTCTCTCGGATCAATCTCCTCCACCATTACGTTATCATCTCCTCCCAGTAGCATCAGCTCATTTGACATCGATATCTACAACAACTTCCATATTTACGACTCGAATGATAATACAGTCTACTATAGTTATAACAATAGCGGAACACTCTTACAAAATACAACGATTTACAATAATAGTATTGACTCTACTGTAAGTCGTCTCCGTCTCTATAATCACCTCTATGCCGGATATATCACACAGAATAGTTACGTATACAGTTCTCCATCCTATAATGGATTCTTTAATGCCTTCATTGACTTTCAACTTACCGATAGTGAAACAGGTAACATTACCCTCTCTGGTACTCTTCCCCATATGAGTGGTTCCAACCTTACTGACTCCTACATCTTCCGTAACCATACCTACCAAGTCAATACCTCCTCTACCAACATCTCCGCTTCGACCAACCGAATTTCACTGGTAAGTGCAACAGATAATCAGGCAAATGCCATCCTACCCGAGAGGATCAGCTGGACGAAAGATGGAGTTATTAAGAAAGATTCCCTCAGAAACTACACCAAGAGTCTTGGAATTAACTCAATCAATGACGTTGAATCGATCGCAATGGATAGTGATAACTATCTCTATGTTCTCAATGACGATAGCTACTCCATTGATGTGTATAATACCAATAACTTTACTACAATGAACTACCCGGTCATTAAATCGATCTCCCTTTACAATGATGAAGGAATTGCCCGAGATATCTTCGTTGATCAGAATAAGAATATCTATGCCATCTTTGATAGCAATGATGATGGTCGATATGTTTGCCGTAAATATGACCCCAATGGCAACATCCTCCTCACACTCGGTCCTTATGATAGCCCCAATAATGTTTATGTAGATAGCCAAAGTAATATCTATATTAGCGACAGTGGTAATGATGAAGTGATTAAGTACAACTCATCGGGTGTGGAATTGCGGAGGTTTGAGTTTAATAATGCTCGCGGTATTGCAGTGGATTCATTCTTCAATATCTATATCGGAAATAGTGATGAGATCTACAAATATGACTTTGAGTTTAACCTCCTCTCCCCATCCCCCTTCTTGAGCGGATTCTCTTACATCTATGACATCTATATTGACTCTTCCAACAACTTTTTTATTACAGATAGTAACGCAAACCGTGTCTATAAGTATAACTCCGCAGGTGTTCAACAGTTCTACATCTCTAATATGATAGATCGGCCAAGAGCTACCGTAGTGGATACTACGGGTAATATCTACATTGGTAATAACCGTCTTGACAGTGTCGTCAAATATGATCCTACCGGAACAACACTACTCAAAGTGTTCAAGACGAAAGAGTATAATGGGAATGAGAGCTTTACCATCGATAGCAGTGGAAATATTTATGGTATTGATAATAGTTACAGTGATTTGATTGTAAAGTATAGCAACACCTTCAATGTCCTCAAGTTCTATACAACCAGCGATAATTTAAATGGTACATTCCAACAGATTGTTTGTGATCGTGTTACCAATCTTCTCTATGTATATGTTGATAACGGCTCCAACGACTATATCGCTAAGTTTGATTCGGAGCTTAACTTCATTCAAAATTACAACATTCCCTATGTTGATTACATTAACATTCAGCATATTGATGCGCATAACAATCTTCTCTATATCTTAATGAATGATGGAAGTGGCGATACCATTCAAATCTACAATACTACCACCGAGACAACAGTCACCAGTATACTACTTAGCAGTCTCTATACCAAGATTGTTGTTGACAAGACAAATACAAATACAATGTATATATTGAACAATTATTACCAAGTTCTCTCTCGAGTCCGTTACAATCCCTCTACACTCGTCTATGATACAGTTGACCTCTTTACATCCACCAACTACTTCTCGATGAATGATATCGCCATCAGTGATACACATCTTTATCTCGCAACAAGACGAATCGTAAATCAATATGCGAATAATGGACAACCCGCTGGTGAAAACAAGGTATACAAGCTACTCTTAGCCGGTGATAGCTACACCCAAACCTTCGCATACAATATCTATGAACCGAACTCGATGGCTGTCTATAACAATCAACTTTATATGAACGAAGTATTAAATGGTACTTTCCTTCGTCTCTTTGCCAATGATAGCCAAACCATCCTTCGTACCTTGTGTGAACAAGATTATGATGGCCAAATCTGCTCCGATAGCACGGGTAATATCTATATCATCAATAATAATAATGGTAAGATGGTCATCAAGTACAATGCCAGTGGATCGTTGGTTCAGAAGTTCGATACTATTATTGGTGCTACCGCCATTTGCGTAGACAGCAGTGATAACATCTATATCGCGTCCGATCGCTATATTAATAATAGTGAAGATCGTAATCAACAGTCCTATATCCGTATTGACAAGTTCAATTCCAGTGGAACTCTCGTAGGATCGATCACCAACACATATGCGGCGAATAACTATTATACCTTCATTAACTACCCTCTTCGTGATCGTGTTCTGGGTATGACGTCTGATGCAACCTATCTTTACGTCGCGATGGTCCATTCCCCTGTCATCCGATTCAACCGAACCACCCTCGCATTAGATGAGAGCTTTAACTTGACTGGAAACGCAGATGCTGGATATATCCTTTACAAGAATAACTTTATGTATGTCCTCAATGATGCTGTTGAAGTGAGCAAGTTCCAGCTCACTTCTACCGGTGGAACTCGTCTGGCAAAGTTGAATCCAGGCAGAAGTTGCGACCAGTTCGGTGTAGATGCGAGCGGAAAGATCTATATCCCTTACAATGACCGCATTTTTGTATACCAAAGTGATATGTTCAATATCTTCTCCACCATTCTCTCGATGGACACCGATTACATCTTCATCGGTGATAACGGAAAACTCTACGTATCCGAACAAGATGACGCCATCTCCGTCTACAACCCTACCGTTAACTCGGGTTATAGCACATTCTTGGACGTTACCGAAAGCGGTGATTATGAGATTACCGTACGCTTCTATGACTATACCTATAACCAAAACTATACTGTCAACGTAAATCCTGAACCCTCCCCCGAGACCTACATCGAGTACCTCGAACGTATTGACCTGGAGATGATCCCTTACGCCATCTATGATGCTGTCTTGTCCCGCAATGAGGCGCAAATTATCACCTTCTTCAAGGCAAATCGTGTCATCGTCTCCAAGCTGTGCAACTTCTACCAGAAGATGAAGAATGCCCACGAAAACCCCCGCCGGCTCAACACTCCCTTCTACTACAACGTCAACTGGTACACCAAGATCCGTTATGATGAGAGCCAGCCTAATGTCCCTTATCTGGTCGGCTATCGTGATATGTACTTTATGTACTTGTACCTCTACAATAAGACAGTCAGCCTCAATATGTACTATCTTCTGGAAGTTGCCCGCAAGTACTACCGACGCTTGTTGCTCGCTCAACGCGCCATCAGTATGAACCAGGATACAAGTGTCTACTACAACTTCGACGCCTCCATCACCAACAACTTCCTCCTCCTCAACTTCGTTAACTCCTTCTTTAACACCAACATCTATAACCCCTTCTCTCCTTAAGCTACGTTTTATTGAGTTGGACTTAAAGAGATTATGATAAGTATATAAATATGCCTCTGTATGAGACCATTTTATGAAGCATTTGATTCATAAAATTGTATGATAGTGATGATAGTGATGATAGTGATGATAGTGAGTTGGTCGGTTACAGCATCCTGTCCACCTTCGAGATCGCCTTTGAAATCTTCGTGATCAAATAGTTCTTTTCTGCAGGAGGAAGACTCTTATGCGTCTTGATATAATGAAAGAGTATCATCGCATAGTTATAATAATAGGTTGAAAGCAAGATGTTCTCCTCACGCTCCTTCAGATCCTTCGTCTTGGTCAGATCAATGTTGGTACCCTTGCTCTTCAACGCCTTCGCACTATGATATGACTTGATTAGATACTTGTAAACCATCATCACAATTGCGTTTAGATCCCGGTTTGATGAAAGATTCTGCTTTTGCTGGTTGTGGTTTTGACCCGAGCTCCTCTTCTCAATCTTCTCAAACGGCGCCTTCAAGAGCTCCATCGGAAGACGCTTCAAGATCGTCTTGCTGATCAAATTGTCCAACAAGATTCCAAACGAGAACTGCGCCGATAATACCTGAATCAGATACCTGTAAAACTGCGCTAACTCCTTCATCTTCCCCTCATTCGGTACATAAAAACCAATGTATAAGGTCTCCTTCGTATCATACAAGTCGTGTGACCTCTGCTTGCCCACCATAAAGTGATTCACCTGCAACAGCGAATCCCGATCCATCATCAGCTTGGATCCCATCGTCTCAAAGTGAAGGAACGGGAACTTTTTCATCAAAAACTCATTGTCCACCGCCAACTTACTCGCACACGTCACATAGCCATTGTCATCAATCCGGATTCCATACGCCTTCGTCATCCTCGACGGCAAAAAGAGATCATAGAAGTTGTTGAGCAAGATCTTCTTGAACGTCTTTAAGCTACGAATCGTCTCATCAATGTACTTGATACCCGTCGCCAAATCATCCCCCTCAAACCTCGGATCCTCATTATACTCATACAAGATACCACTGATCTTCATCAAATACTGATAATACGCTTCAAAGAAGAGCGTGATCGCATAGTACGTAAAGAGTCCCAACACATCCTTCACATTCGGTAAATCGAGATTCTTCGGATTCTCCTTCACCATCTCCAACACCTCCGACAAAATCTCCAAGTTGTGCTTGATCACATCCCTTGGTGATAAATATGAGCTGTACTTGTCATACGAAATCTCATAGCGGATTCGCGTTGTGTTGGTTGGCGATAGACCCGTGGTGAGACCCGGGGTAGGGCTTGGAGATGGCCCATCATCCGCATTAAGATTCGTTGAGATCTCATTCTTTCGATACGGTATGATAAAGTACTTCTTGATCTTGTTCTTCTCCTTCATAATCATATCATACGTCACCTCCACCGTCTGCATCACATTCTGCAAGACCTTCTTCTTAAAATCCGCATTCGGCGAATCCTTCGCCAACACCATATTGACCAAATCCTCTCTCATATTCTGCGCGTGGAGCGGGATGTACGACGTAATATTTCCTGTTCCATTTGGCGAGTTTCCGTTGCACAAGTGGACCATCATCTCCGTAATCGAGCTCGGAAGCATATTCGAGATATAGATGTTACCAATCGTAGGGGCGCTTAAGTTGATATTATGATAAAATGCTGTATTACCTACCGAGTAGGCAAGCTGCTCTTGACGCTTCTTGTTGTTAAAGTGAACAGCACGAATCAGGCGATTCATCGTCCGGACCTGATTCGAATGAAGGTTAAACTGGAACTCCTCATTGAAAAAGAGATTGGGTATAATGTACTTCTGACTACTGTCCTCCTTCAATAGCGTCGGGAACTTCAAGAGGGACTTTAACTCCGTTAGCTTCGCAAGAAAGTTCTTCGACTGCTTCCTCTGCTCCACAATCTGAAACTTCGACTTCACCAAGAACTTGAGAAACTGGTCAAAATCATCCGTCTCATTACCGATCCGCTTCTGATACTCCGCATCCAAAAGATCCATATAAGTATCCTCCTCTAAGTACGGCTCCATCTTCTTGTTCTGCTTTATATATGTCCGAATCTCGCTCATATGCGGCGTCAAGAGAGAGACCATCTTGTTGCTCTTGTTCATAGACTTGTTTTGATTTAACTTGTTCAAGGGTGAGGACAAGTTACCCATCTGCCCCTCCGGGCCAATCAACCCCTTCGTCAAGAATCTCTTTTCAATCTTCTTATCCATATCGTTCAACTTTTTATTGATAAAAAGTGATAGAGTACTATTAGGTGGATAGATATTTTATCAATCTTGGCTCTCCTTCGTCGAGCAGATTGATCGCTGGAGTCGTCAGGGGAGTAGCGGTCGATCATAGTAATGAAGGATTACTATGATAGGATATCGGGCACTTTCAGAAAGTGCTATATTATAGCTTTATATACAATCTCTTTACAAGGACCGAAGGTCCGAGGCAGACCACTATGCAACAACAAACATCACACGCTCGGCATCGGTTGCGGCTGCGGTTGCAGCATTGGTGACCGCCAGATAGAAGGTCGACTGACTGAGCGCCGCCGAAAAGTCCTGATTAACCACTAAGTTATTCGCTAATCGCCCACGAGCCATTGCCGTAATTACATAATCCTCATCTCCATACGATGTTGTGAATGAGATCGAGTATATACCCGCTGAGACACGACTAAAGGTCGATATGTTCTTCGGATTCTTCATATAATAGTCCACATTGAGTGATCGGGAAAGCTGTTGCGTGGCAACCGGCGATGAGAGCGTGAAATAGAAATATCCTAAACCTGTATTGACATTCGAAACTGTATAGTATCCTGATGGGAGCGTTCCCGTAGATACATTCGCATATAAAAGGTCTCCAATCTTGAAGTTATCCGGATTACTCGTCACCTCTACCAAGCTAAGATTCGCCGTATAGATATTATAGGTTTGTATAGAAGGGGTTGAGACATTCTCCCCAAAGATTCCACTGGCAAACGAGAAGAACTGCGTCGTTGAATTGATCGTTGCCGAGGATGACATATTAATCGCTCCCGTCACATTGAGCACCGCCACCGTCAGATTCGACGTGTCCAAGGATGGTCCCGTCGGACCCGTATAACCCGTCGGACCCGTCGAGCCCGTTGGACCCGTATATCCCGTAAAGCCCGTCGGGCCGGTGGGGCCTGTATAACCCGTTGGTCCTGTTAAACCAATGGGTCCAGTATAACCCGTTGGGCCGATGGGACCCGTATAGCCCGTTGGTCCAGTCGGACCCGTATAACCCGTTGGGCCGATAGGACCCGTCGGACCTGTATAGCCTGTAAAGCCCGTATAACCCGTTGGACCCGTCGCTCCATCTGGACCTGCAGGACCCGTGGGGCCATCCGGTCCTGTTGGACCCGTCTCTCCCGTTGGACCAATAGGTCCCGTTGGTCCATCCGGACCGGTGTAACCAGTTGGACCTGTGGGACCGGTTGGACCGGCTGGGCCTGTGTAACCAGTATAACCAAAAGGTCCGGTATATCCCGTCGGACCCGTTGCTCCAGTAGCCGCCGCAGATCCCGCTGGGCCCGTGTATCCAGTGAAGCCCGTGGGACCAGTGGGACCTGTTGGACCAGCGGGTCCTGTATAACCTGTGAAACCAAATGGTCCTGTATAACCCGTATAACCCGTTGGACCCGTAAAACCCGTAAATCCTGTATAACCTGTATAACCTGTATAACCGGTTGTCCCTGTATACCCTGTATATCCTGTATATCCTGTTGGACCACGTGGCCCTGTATATCCAGTTGCACCCGTGTTAAATGCTGATCCCGGTGGTCCTGTGTAACCCGTAAAGCCCGTATAACCCGTATAACCTGTATAGCCTGTATAACCAGTATATCCTGTTGTACCAGTATAACCCGTGTATCCCGTTGCACCCGTGTTTGTAGCCGATCCTTGAGGACCCGTATATCCGGTATATCCCGTATAACCTGTTGTGCCTCTCGGACCCGTCCAGCCTGTCCATCCCGTCGCTCCCGTAAATCCACGATATCCTGTATATCCCGTATAACCCGTTGTACCTGTATATCCCGTTGCACCCGTGTTCGATGCTGATCCTGGAGGACCCGTCCAACCTGTAAATCCCGTATATCCCGTATATCCTGTATAACCCGTATATCCCGTATATCCCGTTGGCCCCGTAAAACCAGTATAACCAGTGAATCCAGTAAAGCCCGTAAAACCTGTATATCCCGTATAACCCGTCGGGCCTGTTGCACCCGTCGATGCCGCTGAACCCGCTGGACCCGTGTATCCAGTCGGGCCTGTATAACCCGTGTATCCTGTCGATCCCGTATCATCTCCCCGAATACCCTGTGGTCCGGTATATCCCGTTGGACCCGTGTCTCCCATAGCTCCCTGAACTCCTTGACGACCCGTATAACCCGTCGGGCCAAGAGGACCCGTCGGACCTGTAAAACCTGTAGGACCTGTAAAGCCCGTATAACCTGTATAGCCAGTTGGACCTGTAAAGCCAGTAAAGCCTGTAAAACCCGTATAACCCGTGTATCCAGTAGAACCTGTATAACCGGTAAATCCAGTAAAACCCGTAAAACCTGTATAACCAGTATATCCAGTGTAACCTGTGTCACCTTGAACACCCTGATCACCTTGAGGACCTTGATCACCTGTGTCTCCCTTATAACCCGTGTAACCAGTAGGACCGGTTGCACCTGTAAATGTTGCTGTACCAGGAACACCTTGAGGACCCGTATAACCGGTGTAACCGGTGTAACCGGTATAGCCCGTATAACCGGTAACTAAAGGTGTCTCCGTATGACAGAGGACTGGAAGACACTGGGAGTTAATGTTCCTATATAAGAGTTGATAGTCGTTGGACATTGGATCAGATCGATAGGATTCTTATGATCGTTACTACAATGGAATCATACAATTATAGTGAGATTTTAACTTAGAGATCTTGCGGAAAAATAATCAAAGGATACTGTAGTATAGTATAACAACGATTCAAATCTTCTTACCTAAAAATGGTCAACATTCCCCGCTCTCCTCTCCGATGGATGAATATCCCTCTTGTCGTCAGTCTCGTCGTCGCCGTCCTCATTGTCTACACCTCCATCGGCTTTAGCAATATGGTTGTTAGCTTACTCAGCGTGGCGATTCTGACAATGATCTTCTACATCCTCAGTGGCTCCTTTATGCTCTCCGAGAACGGTCTCTCGTTGCGCTCTACCACCTACCCCGCTCCTCCTCACCTCGGGTTGGATGGTGTCTCCGTCTCCAATCGCGTTGCCGGTGACATCTCGATGCTTTGATTCAAATTTTATGTATAAAATGGATGATTGATTGATAAATACTATTACTGGTTATGGTAATAGTATTTGACATTTTTATGAATAAAATGGGGGAATGGGAATGGGACCTATACACGATGAAGATAGTAAAGGAAGAGGTAGTTTTCAATGGATGTGAAGGACTTAAACTGTTTAATTCTATCTTCATCAATATCATCATAACCATATTTACATATATAGGAACCATTGACGCTATTGTCGATAGAGCTATTCTTGTCGCTGTTATGATTATGACTTCTCCTTTTTGAACTTCGATCTTTTTGTTTGTTACAACACGTTTTATACTTTTTATAACGCTTATACTGTTTATACTGATGGTAAGCTTGCCATTCAGGTCTACCATTATTAGGATCTGCTGGTCTAGGCACTTTACCCGGTTGTGGTACAGCATAGCCTGAGATAGAAAACGCTTTCATCTTTCCTATCTTACGTGTAAGATAGTTGATGTATCGTTCAACACATTTAACCTGATCATTCGGTGGAATATAATAGATCTTGATCCTATGAAGATTATCAATCAGTGACTCCTTCACACGGTTTTGGTTTGTTGTTAGTGAGCTTTCATTGCTATTTGCATTGTTCTTGTTGTTCTTACGGTTCTTGTTCTTCTTGTTGTTCTTGTTGTTCTTGTTGTTTGCACTCTTCTTGCAGCTACTTTGGGCATTATGAGTATGGTTTCTGTCAGTAATAGTTTGGTTAAACTTAGCAATGTAGTAAAAGAACTGGATCAGTTCTGAGTAGATGATCCTCATCCCATTGTTGTAATGATACATTAAAGCACTCTTTAGTGACTTGTTATAAATGAAAAAGTAGAATGGATACTTTGCATAGAACTCTTCGATACTTGCTACTGTTGCATTACGATGCTTTTGATAGATCGCTTCTTTGATTGATTGACTCTTATATGTAGTATAGTTGAGCAGTTCATTCCACAAAAGTGAACCAACATTAGGGGTAGATATACCTTGAAGTGCAGCACGAACTTCAGGTATGGTTGCAAAGCTACACCGATAGATCACATAAAGGGCCATAATGATACCTTTCTCAAAGTTTGTATGTAATCTTACTTCTCCCGAAGCATTTTCTTCACATAAATGCTCTTCATTCACACCTCTTTCAGCAGCATTTTCTTCTACAGGAGCTCGAGCTGGATCTGTAGATGATGCAAAAGGAAAAAGATTCACTTGATTGATAGGGGAGAGATTGTTGGTCTCTGTGATAAAAGAATAGTAGTTTGAATCAAGTGAGAAGAGCATAAACCCAAGTATATGTTCTATCAGTTCACCACCAGCACCTCCTGATAATGTTAGCTTGATAAGCATCAGATACTCATTCTCTCCAACAAAACGTCTTGCACGGACCTTCTTCTTAGCCTCTTCAAGTGTTGCACTTGGATTTGATGCTTGGAGCTTTCTCATCTCTTCCTCTAACTTGGTCTGGATCTGTTGACGATCCTTTTCATTCTCTGGTTCAAAGAGCTCTGTCTCTTGATAACTGTATAACATCCTATCTGCGCACGTGGATAGAACGTGCTTTCCAGATAGGTTCTTCGTAAAGAGTATATCAAACATCTTGTTGATGTCCGCAAAGGCAATGGGGTCATCCGCAATCTCAGTTCCGGATCTTCTCGCAAGATCCTCCTCATAGACAACTGCCGTAAGAGATACTCCTGAAGGTGATGTGAAGATCTCTCTCTCATAGATGTATGGTGGAAGACTGGATTTAAAGGCTGCCATTCTACTGTACTATATATGGTAAAGATAAGAAGGTAAGATATATTTGATGTATAAAATCTTATGTATAAAGGTATTTTACCATATACAACTACTATGAATCATTATATATCATCAAGATTACCTACAGAATGTCCGTAAAAACGTTCTATCAAACATATGCTAAAGAGTATGAACTATACTCAGTCAAACATCATCAACAAAAACATGGGCAAGTAGCGTGGCATTGGACGAATGTACCTGAAACAGTATTGTATAATGCGGGCTTTATACACGATTTTAATGTACTTCGTATGAAGAGGAAGGAGATCTTTGAAAAAGAGGGACGCTATTACAACCCTATTCGAGAGTACGGATTGGATGGAATCGCGGAAGAAAAGAAAGATGATCAAGTGATCTATAATGGGATACAATCAAAGCTATGGAATCCGAAAAGGTATCTTACAGCAGGTGATATTGGGACATTTTATCAAGCACTATTTATGAGAATGCAGAAGAAGTGTCCTGATTCAAAGGGATACCTTTATCATACGTGCCGTTTACAGGTTGATGTCCGAGATGATATCAAGAATACCCGAGGTATCATCAATCAAGAACTCTTACCATTTGATGAGTCTCACATAAAGAGTATGGTCGAAGATCATCTACATTCAGTAAAGGAGAGCGCAGTGAGTGAGACAACGTATACTTTACGAGGGTATCAAGAAGAGGCAGTCGAAGCGCTGAACAAAGGATGGACTGGGGTTGGATTGCTGAATCTGCCTTGTGGTACGGGTAAGACAGTGATCTTTAGTCATCATCTTCAGAAGAGGAAGTACAAGAACGTCATCATCGTATCTCCTCTGAAAGTACACGCAGAACAGACATTGAAGCGTGTAAAGGCATTCTTACCGGAGTATGATGAGCTACTTCTTGATTCAGACGGATCTACAGATGTGGATGACTTGAAGAAGGTGCTTGAGAAGAAGGCGATCGTCTCAACTACATTCAAGTCATTCATTCAAGTCATTCGACAACTGTTTGTTGAGAATATGAGTGAAAGTGAAGGTAAAGATGAGGATGATGATAAAGAGGAAGGTAGCACGGAGTCAGTTTATGAATCCCTTATTGACCTTTCGGATACCCTTGTCATCATCGATGAAGCTCATAATATGATTAGTATAAGTGATCAAAAACAAGAGATGATCAAGCTTATTCAGTCATTCCCTCAAGTACTGTTAGTAACCGCAACACCTCCCTCTTGTATGGAAGAGATGATTGGATGTACGACGATCTATCAGTATGGTTTTAGACGCACGATTGAGGAAGGCCACATCTGCGACTATGAGGTCTATCTACCTCTTGTGACGACGAATGAAGAGAGCGGTAAATCATCTGTCTATATCGAGAAGCCAGTAGAACTTGCTGGATTGGACGATGATATGGCGAATCGTGGGTTGTATCTCTTGTCGGGGATGCTTCAGACAGGTTCCCGAAGATGCATTGCTTACCTATCAAGTAAGGAGGAGTGTGATCTGTTTATGAAGACTTTAGACGAGACCAACAAGAAGTATCACTACTTAGACCTCATGACATCGATGATTACCAGTGATACATCATTCTCTCAACGAAAGAGTGTGATCGATCAGTTCGAGAAGGATGATGGTAAGATTAAGGTGTTATGTTCGATCCGCATTCTGGATGAAGGTATTGATATCCCAGTGTGTGACTCTGTTTTTATCGGGAATGTCTCTGAGTCCTCGAATGAGATCAAGATGGTCCAGAGGATCTGTCGCGCGAATCGTCTCGTTACAGGTATGCCAAACAAGAGAGCGCGATGCTTTTTGTGGGCGGAAGACTACCATAAGATTGTTGGATCATTAAGCTTATTGAAGCAGAACGACATTGACTTCCATAAGAAGATATCGGTGATGAATGGGGACTATGTGAAGAATGGTGATAAAAAGACGGTTGATATTGGTAGTAATAAGAACAATGAATTACACGAGTTTATTACAGTCAAGTGTATGAGTCTTGAGGAGATTCGAAAGATGAAGTTTACTTGGGTAACTGCTTTTATGGACAAGTATAAGAGAGATCCATCAACGTGTAGTAAGGACGCGTATGAGAAAAGTCTGGGAAAATTTTGGAAGTATCAGAAGAATAAGATCAAGAGTGACAAAGATGTCTTATATCAAGAATATGCAAGCCAGATACTGGCCAAAGCTTCGATTGATAAGACATTAGAAGGCAGGAAGAAAGAAAGTCACACATCGGGTGATATCATTGCTTTTATGGAAAAGTTTAAGAGAGATCCATCAACGTGTAGTAAGGACGCATATGAGAAGAGTCTGGGGAAATTTTGGAGTTATCAGAAGACAAAGATCACTAATGTAGAGCATCCATTGTATCAAGAGTATGCAGTCCATATACTTGCAAAAGCATCGATAGATAAGACTTTAGAAGGCAGGAAGAAAGAAAGTAACACATCAAGCGCTATCTTTACTTTTATGGATAAGTACAAGAGAGATCCATCAAGAGGTAGTAAGGACTCGTATGAGAAGAGTTTAGGTCAATTTTGGAGTGCCCAAAAGACAAAGATCAAGAGTGTAGAGCATCCTTTGTATCAAGAGTATGCAGTCCATGTACTTGCAAAAGCATCGATAGATAAGACTTTAGAAGTCAGAAAGAAAGAAAGTCACATATCAAGTGATATCATTACCTTTATGAATAAGTACAAAAGAGATCCATCACAAGGTAGCAAAGATCCATATGAGAAGAGTTTGAGTTATTTTTGGAATGCCCAAAAGACAAAGATCAAGAGTGTAGAGCATCCTTTGTATCAAGAGTATGCAGTCCATGTACTTGCAAAAGCATCGATTGATAAGAGAATAGAAGACAGGAAGAAAGAGAGTCATACATCAGGTGATATTATTATTTTTATGGACAAGTACAAGAGAGATCCATCAGCATGTAGTAAGGACTCGTATGAGAAGAGTCTTGGTCAATTTTGGAATCAACAGAAGATAAAGATCAAGAGTGTAGAGCATCCTTTGTATCAAGAATATAAAGGCCATTCACTGGCTAAAGCTTCGATCGACACAACATTACTAAAGCGCGCTAAACGATCTACAAAAGTATAGATCGTTATGTAGTAAATAAGTATATATAAAAGGTATATTTTATATATATTATACGTATTCGATTATCTTACACATCACACTTTACACCCATATCCCACATCTCGTGAGATAGTCTGTTACCTAATATATCGTATGTATATAGGCTACCGTGAAGCTTTCCCATAGAGTATGTACACTCTGTAGACAGAGCCCCACACACATAGTATGACGTATATGGACCGTCTATCATATTTTCATACATTGAGAACCTATACTTTACTTGCTTGATCAATCCATAATGGACTTCTACTTCTCCGTAACCAACATCTCTCTCGTCAAGCCAAAAGAATACATATCCACCATCGCTGTTCTTTTGTCGGTAGCGATAGGGATAGACCTGGATTACCTCAAATGGGTCTCTCTTCACAAAGAACCTCTTTTCAAGATCGTGGTCGAATCTCCGGGTGTCAAAACATCCCGGAGGAATGGGATGAGTATACCACATCATCGTAGGTTTTAGTTGAGATCGATTGATCTCTGCATCCGTTGCACAGTACCAGTCCTTGTGCGTCTCCAAAGGAGAGAGAGCCATCGTTTCTTGACGACTTCCAAAGGGCGCTGCAACCTTCCGCTGACTTTCAGACAGCCAAGAAGGTTGAGAAAAGGTATAGCTTTGTGTTAGAAGAGGTGCCATCCACGTGACGATCTTTCCGGGGAAGCCTTCTTGCGTACTTACTGATTCTATACCGCTATCCCACGTCACACTTTTCTTTTTATAACTTTGTTGTGACAAGATAGATGGAAGGGGTACTGGAACGTGTCTTAAAGGCTGCATCTGACTTCTTGCTTTTCCTCACTCTCTCCTCTTTCTCATCTCTGGATGATCCCTTTTTTGATTTGATCCATCAAACGGTCCTTGTAAAGAGATTCCCAGAAAAGAGAATAGATATCATCATCTAAAAGATGGAACGAGGACCGATTACCTATGCGGGGGCATTGAAATATACCGAGAGTGTATCTGTCGATGGAAAAAGAGAGTGGTTAGAGCACATCATCGATAACTACTTCCAAGAGAATCCCGTCCTTTGTGGACATCCTTTAGTTCGTCCTTACCAAGAGAAAGGCTTTACCGATACTCTCTTCTTCTCCATCCCAGCAGACAACTACTGTAAACTCGAAGTGTTTGAAAAAGAGATCATCAAGTTTCTTTTGCTGGTTGAACGTCTTGGCGGCGTTCATATCGAATCTGGATACATCAACGCATTTGAGATCTATCGTGTAGAAGACCCGAACCAATACAAGTATACCTTGAAGCGGACCGATGGAAAGTTAGGCTTGGTCAAGTCTACTTATGAGCGAGAGATCTACCAAAAGATGAAGGCCTATCTCCGAGGATCGACGCCTGAGAACGCAGCCTTCTTAAAGAGTCTTACAAGCAGTAGTAGTAAGTAAGTAAGAGTTTTTTGATCCATTGAATCGAGAAAACGATCGATCTCGTTCGGATCTAAGAGAATCTATCTGGAACTCTATTATATGATCTCTCGGCATTTTGCTCGATATCTCTTTTATCGTTCTACCTTTCAAATGTCCACATCCGCTTCCGAAGTAACCATCCAACCCAAGAAGAAGATAAAGATCGCCCCCAAAAAGGAGCGTATCTTCCTTTTCTTCGACCTCGAGACCAACGGCAAGCGCCCCTTCTATCAATCCGCCATTATGCAGCTCGCCATCTACGACTCTTGTGAGGATCTTCCCAACGGAAGTGGTTGTAATCGAGCAGCTATCAAGAATATCTATGTTCGACCGTATGATGGCGTGGTAGGAGCCACCGAGATCCACGGAATCTCCGAAGAGACATTGGCCAAAGGCAGTGCGATCACATCAAGTGAGATGATCGATTATCTGGTGACTACCTATCCCAAGTCAGGGATTCGGGAATACGTCTTTGTCGCATTCAACAACTTCGGCTTTGACCAAAATGTGCTGGAACACCACTTCCATCATCACGGTCTTCAAGTGCCCGAGAACTGGATCTTTGCCGACATCTTCCCCTACATCTCCCAATACTATCCCAAGTTGCGAAGTGATGGAGGTTATAAACTCTCCAACTGTTACGAGAAGATCTGTTGTAGTGGAGGTAGTGGTGCAGGAGAAGGTGCTGGCGTAGCCATCAACTTCCACAATGCGACAGATGATGTATATTGCTTGGCTCAACTTTACTACAAGGTTTCCCCAGATCCCAAGAAGATGAAGAGCACCTTTATGCGAGGATCTTATACCCGCGGAACCATCCTCGAATCCCCCATCTCCTCCATCGCCGGTTATGCCAATTTCTTCAAGATCGAAGAGAAGGGCGGGTTTACGAGTGTCGGCGAGATGTATGCGAAGTTTGTCGAGCTGGGTGCAACCGGAGATGTCTTTCGGAAGTTCCTTCACGAGAAGATCGGGATCTACAGTGCCTTCTATCAGACCAAGATCGTCGAACAGTTCGAAATTCTTTATCACCTGCTTCCCAAATCATAGTCGATTCTGGTATATATTTATTCATTTACTTATTCATTCTATTACTATATTCAGTAATAGAATCATCAATATTTATATAGTATATGTTAGGTGGTTATCGGGTTATGATTATGGTTATGTAGTACTCATATTGATGTAGACAAGCGCAAAGCTCTGTAAGATAAGAAGAACGTGAATATAGATTTGGTTCGCTTCATAAAAAGGCCGAATGATAAAGCCAAGTGCGATTAAGATGAAGAGAATGAAGTTGACTTGCGGCCAGAAGGTGTTAAAAGTTTCGATGTTTCCAAAACACGTCAGTAGATTATCCACTACAAACGTGATTCCGGAAAAGATGGATATCACTCGCATCATCTCTGGAATGATGATCGTATCATTGATCCGACGATGGTAATTCATACTGGTTAGATCAGACTCTATCGGATACTTCTTTTCATAGTACCTCTCCTCCTCTTCAATCCTCCATACCTTATAAAAGAGGCCACCAAACATAACCAGATGAATGTACATAGATACCCTGGCAATGATACTTTCAAATCCATAGTTCGAACTGAGAATCAATAGCATTCTGAGATGAATCATCAGCTGATCCAGAATCGTCACCATCTTATGTTGTCTCACAACCTGATCGAAGTCATACTCAATGTAATAAATTTCTCCCTCTTCATAATACTGAGCATAATGCCGATGATAGATAAATGATGCAATCCCCAACGCGAACGTCCCAATCATATCATAATAGTACCTCTCTTTAAAGGTGTCCGATGGAGAGATATAGGTATAACTTACTCCAATCGATGTGACCAAGAGTGTATATGTAAGAATATTCTCATAGTGCGCCCTTGATGTCTTCCCAATCACCTCTTTCAACCCCATCGCCTTTACAATCGTCTTGATCATTAGATTGAACCAATACATATTGAGCCCATAGAGCGACATCATCGGAACCATAACCCAAGCATAACAGATGATACTCTCCATTGGGTAACTCTGATGAGTCCAACAGATTTTACCTACATAATCAATCAGATCGTGATTCAGAATAAAGTTCCGCGTATAGTAGTCTATGCGAACTGCATAGAAAGAGAGCGCAAAGAGAAGCTGGATCATCGTTGATGCAATCGTAACCGGTTTTGAAATCTTAGTCCCCTCTTTGCCCTCGATCAAGAGCCGATCAAAGATCGTTCTAACACCCAGCCATACACTACTCACTTCCGTGTATAAAAAGATCTTAAACATCATATCCGCATAGTACGGATCCCATTGAGAACCATAGATAAAATTGTATGAAGATACCGATAAAACAATCGCGTGATGAAGAGATACATCCCAATTCAATCGATAGAGAACTGTGTCAAAGAGCGTGTATGCCGTTACCCAATTGACTGCAGTGGGCTTGGTAATGATCTGGTCATCATAGAGCGAGATAGTGGAGACAATGGCCGTTGCGAAAAAGAAGAGGTTCTTGACCCAGAAACCCGTAGACTCCCATAGACTGGTCCCTACCTTCTTGGTATGGTCAAAAAGGTGCCAAAACCACATTATGATCGATGATCAATGTTCAATAATACTAACATCTTTTTATAGAGAATCTCTTTATACCGAGTGATTAGATACCAACAATGAGGAGTTGGATGGAGTCATAGATTATATCACGATCTTCTTCAAACTCAAACTGAAAGCAGACTTCACGGTAATAAGGTGGGTATACGCCTACAGATACAGCACTCTCAACCATTGGAGTAAAGAGTCCATTTGACATCCATCCCTCTTCCCCCATTGAATTGCATTGAATGATCAGCTGATAGTCAATATGGTTCTCATTGGATGGATCACTCTTCCTCTCTTCTTTGGTGATTGAATGGATTTGATGGACCTGAATGGATCGATCATATCCCCATCGACTCTTCCAATAGAGATGATGCTGAGTTCCATATTGCCGATAGTATACCCGTTTTGGTACATAAAATCCCATACGACTCTTCTTCTTGAGAAGAAAGCCTCTTCGGCTCATATATCGCTTGAAATCATTCAAAAATTGAGCATTGTGAGCAATCATATCGCACTTGATCTTATGACGGGCCTCATAGTCCGTCTCATCTAGTAAGCGCTTTTCCAAGAGACCCTTCGTATGATAGTATCGATCAAAGTACATCATTGTGATCTAACTAACTGTGACCGACATTTTTTTGATCAAATCGAAACTTTTATACAATCATATAGTAGTACTTTTGAATTATATGATAATGTCTTCTACTGTTGCATCTCCTCCTGTTGCTTCTTCTCCTATTGCTCCTCTATCTACAAAACCATCTTCAAGTAGAGTAGCACAAGCTTTCTTCAGAGGTCGAGTTTTGAAAGAACAACCTAAATCCATTAGCAATCTATTAGTACCACCATCACTATCGCAATCGAGTAGTGATACAACGACATCGTCGACATCGTCGACATCCAGTAATGGAACGGGTGGTCGTCCAAGTTTAGCTACGATCTCTCGACTTGTTACACGCTTTAAAGGTCAAAGAAAAAACGGATCCAATCAAAAAAATGGGGTTGACTACATTGAACACCTCAATCAAGAGATGGATCAACTCTTTGATTTGATTAATCAATCAATGGCTCATAATAATGGTTCTCAAGTCAATATGATGGATCTCTTTCGATCGTGGGTAACCTTCCCGGAAGGTTCCCAAGAACTCTTCCGAGATCTTAACAAGAATCAGATCAACAATAGCTCTTTTGCCTCAAGTTTTCTTAAAGAGAGCGCAATCTATATCCAGCAAAGCGGTAATGGGAATAGTACCGGAAATGGTACAGGAAATGCGACGACTACACGATTCAACAACTTCTTTAAGCAAGGCAAGATCAAGATTCTTCGTGCAACAGATCTATCTTCATCTTTATCATCATCTTCTTTAAAAAGTGGTAGAAGAGGTTCAATTTCTGGTATTAAACCTCGTCTACGTTCATCATCTATTTCCAGGACGAACCAATCATATATTCTTCAACAACTAGGAAATCAAAAAGATGTGTCCCCTTACGAAATTTATTACTATCCTCAAGGAGGTCACGGGGGTGAGATGATCCAGATTCCTTTTGAGTTTCAAACCCTTATCTCTACTGATAAAATCAAACCTGATGCTGAAGCTGATCGGAAGATTCTTCTCGCCTTTATCAACATCGTCCGCAAATACTACGTTGATCGTTTGATCCAAATCATTGCCCAGAAAATATACTACCATTGTGACCAGAAAACCAATATAACTACCAAGTGTTCAGTAGTTGCTGTAGGTAGTACCACTCTGACCAGCAATTATGATGTAACCGTTAGTGGAGTCATATATCCCAATCGAATTGTCCGAATGTTTAACCAAGAGTTCGCTCGATATTGGCGCGATTACTCCAGTAATGTGTTTGATACCAACATCTATGGATCCACCTTCTTTGTTACCGTCGATATGAAGGGAAATGGATCGCAAAAGATCGATCCCGCCTACTATCAACTTTACCGATCTCTTAAGACCTCTGGACAGATGATCTTCTATCTTCCACCTGAGAAGATCTTAGGCCAAGAGTACCCTGATGGACTGGTTGCCATTCAAAAGAGCCAGTTAGAGTGGCTGATTGTCAAGATCTTCCTTCACGCACAAGTGTATAACATTGAAAGCTTATCATCCCCTCTTTACCAAACCATTCAACAGATCTGTATCCCATTCATCCAGACAATGATGGGGATGGAGATGAGGACAGGGTCAGGGACCAATGCCCAAAATCATACCCGGATCGCCGGAAATATCTTTAAGACCAAATTTGGCGAAGAGGTGACAATGGAAAGTGTATTGAAGTCATATGCGGATAAAGATGCAACCCTCAAAAACTATGAAGAGAGCCTTCTCAAGATTCAAGCTTCCCAGCTCGCATATGAGGCGATCTATACCCAATCTTTGAGCGAAGTTCGTGAGGGAGTACCCACAAAACCTGTTCAGATCCGTGAAATCTTGAATGTTCTTTTGACATTAATCGATGATATCTCAATGAGTAACTTTTATGGATCCGAAACATACTTCTGTATGGCCACCATCTACCACGTCCTCGGATATGTCCAAAATCTAGGCCCCTTTTACCTCTCCCGATCCGACTATATCATCTCCGCTGTCGAGAACTATATCGATATTCTCCGCTATCACTCCAAGTTAAGCAGCCCAGATCCTGAAGAAGCCGCTTACGGAATCATCAAGATGAGCAAGTATCTATACCGGATCTACAATGCTTTAGGGAAGGTATCGGCATCGAATGCATCCAATGCGGCAAAGTTAGGGATTTGGGGCAGGATTATGAAAGAGCTAAAGGGACAACACTCCTTTGGCACATCTACCCTGTGGTCTGAGCTTACATCCGCTTATGGGATCTCGGCAACAACGGCAAATCAAGAGTCTATTCTTGGTCTGATCGGCCAAGTTGGACGGGATATCCAGGGCATTGCTGGAGGATCTGCTTAAAAGGTATAAGTTTGTTTACGTTCATCGATTTTATACGTTTATAAAAATGATTTTTAGAATGAGATAGATTCTAAAACTCCTCTGGTTACAGTGTGAAACTCTGATACTTTATCCGAATTTCCAATTTTTTCTACATCCATAACAGCAACAACAAAAAATGGCCGCTATGATGATTACGACGACCCCTATGATGAGCGAGTGTGAGAGTGAGAGCACCCTTGTGGTGCCCACTTACCGCGCAGATAAGCTCCACGAGCTGTGGAAGTCGTTCAAGGCTCTTTTTGAGAAGAACCCGGATGCCGAGAAGTTTCTCCGGATCCTCCCGATCCCATCCGATTCCACTTGGTTTTACCGGGTGCAATACGTGAATGAGGAGACCGGAGAGTGCGCGAATCAGACTCTGATGAAGTTCAAGGATCCCGTCACTGAATACCCAAACGGTGACCGAGCGATCGGCTACACCCATTTCGCGGATGAATACCGTGATACGGCCTACATTCTCGGATCTCTTAGCCGAAGGGCTGGAGCGAGTGAGCTTCGCTTTTTGCTGAAGCACTACCACTTCCACCCCTATGGTGGCTCGATCATCGTCGAGGACCTCTCTGGCTATATTCCCCTACGGGAGTATATCGCCAAGGAGACGGCGAAGATTGACGCAATGCCCGAAGAGGAGAGCTCTAAGTACATTCGGCTCGCCATTGATGGCACCCTCGGCCCCATTCGGGCCCTCGGGGCCACAATGGCCGAGATCCAGAAGTGCCGGCTTGTCGGAGAAATCGGCCTCGATCACTTCGTGATCCACCCGATTACCTACTCCATCAAGTTGATCAACTACTACGATCTCAACTGCTATGGCACCTACACTGAAGAAGAGCTCGCGACCGAAAAGGTTGATATTCGGCTTCGTCAGGAAGCCCAGCTGGGCAGTCTGATGGCCGATCTCTTCTTGCAGATGGCCGATGTTCCTCGGACGTCGTGGTTCTCCTTCAAGCGCGCCTATTTCAAGGCCCGCTTCCCGGATTACTATGAGGAGACCGGTGAGACCTACCGAAAGTACGGCAACCGTACCGTTGGTACCTTTCACAACTTCCTCTATTCGAGTCTGCTGAAGGTCGAGTACTCGGTGATCGTCGACTTTGCGGACAAGCTGACCGAGGCTGAACGCCATATTCTGGTCTGCTTTATCCACTTCCGTCACGATCTCGAACTCTATCTCACTCTACCCGATGCCGCCGTTTAAACGGCGGATCCCTCGAGTAGCAGTCAGTCGAGAGTACATATAACCATATATCTATATCATTATATATCTATATAACCATATATCTATATAACCATAAAAATTATAATTCATACCCCTTAAAGATAAGATCCACCTGAATCTTATCTTATTTTATCTACAGGATTGGTAATCTGGAGATGGCAAACTCTTTTCATACTTGTATATTCACAACTATCCAATCAAGACAAAGATTGAATAGGCGGCGAGTTCGGCCACAAAATAGATCAAACGAACCGCAATGTAGTATATATAAGCACCTATATATAAGATCATATAGACAGTCGCTCCGGCAGTATGATAAAGAAAACGGTTTGTCTCGATAACGCCCCAATCATTTACCATTATCGCATAGACAAATAGCGCAATCGCATTCAAAACCGCATAGGTGAGCTCTCGCTTATGCTTCTCTTCCATTCGATCCATATCCCGATTACGCGACATCAAAAGATCATTCCTCTCATTGATAATACTGGTCTTCATCTCCAACTCCTTCTTTAACGGCGAAAAAGTTGCCGGATCTGCAATCACCTTCTCCAACTCATCAATCTCCTTCAGATAGTTCGTGATGTCACTATCCAACTCCTCATTACTCACCCTCAAGACTGCAATCTCCTTCTCCCGTGCCTTGATCCTCTCCCGCATCATCTCCATATAAATCATCATCTTATATACCATCACCTTATCCGACTTCCTCAGACGAAGACCCGACTCCTGCAGCGCCTGCAAAGATCCATTCTGTTCTGACATCCTCTCCACCTGAACCTCCAACAAATCAACCGGCGTCTTATAAATCATCCTCACCTCCTCATCCTCCATCCGAAACTGCGCCATATACTCCTTCATCGCCTTCTGAACCGCCAACTTGGATGTCATCTCCTTCTCCCTATGATTCGTCACCTTACCCAAGTCGTAAAGTGCCTTCTCCGTCGCCATCTTCGTCATATACTCCATCTCCTCTTGTGTTAACCTCTTCGCATATTGCGCCGTCGCCTGAGGTTGGGCCTCAGCATCTGGATTTGTGTTTGTCTGATTGGAAATCTCCATTTTCCCCTCTATTACCATACTTTATGGAAAAACCTTTATCCTGGGCATTTTTATAGATAAAATCCTATGATAGATCGAATCATAGGATAGATTGATGATCGTATGATATCGGATATGTTATATTATATGGTTATATGGTTATATGGTTATATGGTTATATGGTTATATGGTTATATGGTTATATGGTTATATGGTTATAATCGGAATGGGTTGCACTTACTTCTTTACAACCACCACCTTCTTCTTCGTTGCCGGCTTCTTGATCGCCACTGAAGTCTTCACCTCCGGAATCTCCACATTGATCGGTGCTGCTGCGGCTGCCTCAGGCTCCGTCTCCTTCTTTGACTTACTCTTCGAAGCACTCTTCGAAGCACTCTTGGAAGCTGACTTGGATTTGGACTTCGACTTGCTCTCCTCCACCGGGTGCTCCTCCAAAGGCATCTCATTGAGAGAGGCCTCCTCCTCGGGAGCCGCGTGCTCCTCCAGTGCAACCTCCCCCAGATTGAGCTCTCCCTCCTCCATATGTGACTCCGTCGGGACCTTATTGAGGGCGGCAGATCCCGAGGCGGAAGAGGAGGGGAGCGCATTGGGTGAGGCCGAGTTGTTGAAGACCGAGACCTTCGACGCCGCTCCCACCTTCCGCTCCAACTTGTACTCCTTCGTCTTCTCCATACCAAAGCCAAAGCTGAAGTCCGCATCATCCACCTCCTCATCCCTCTCGTGATCCACATAAGTCGAGGTAAACGTCGCATCCACATCCTCCGGATTCACATCCTCCTCCTCAAAGTCCGGTGTCAACTCAAATCCATTCGTCGCTATCTCCGCGAGCTTGTCCTCATCCATAATAATGTCAAAGCTACACGTACCGCACGGAGCAAACTGACCCATCATAATGTTCGCCGAAACTCCCTTCATATTATCCTTCTCCGCAAACAAGGCCGCCTTCACAAGGACATTCGTCGTCTCCTCAAACGCCGCCTTGCCAATCGGTCCCACCTCATTGTTCCGGTTCAAACCGTGACGATCAATCTGCATCAACTTACCCCTATAAGTCATCACATCCGCCATAATCTTCACGTGTCTCGGGACCGTCTTGTCCTCATAGACTGCCATAAACTCGTGGAAGAGCAAGGAACGCGCCGCCTCAATGCCAAAGATCTCATAGAACTCCACAATGTCGTTCGTAATCGTCCGCGTCGCATCCACTCCATCCTCGCACAAGATATCGACCATATTCGAACCACCCGTCACCAAAAGCCACTCCTTCGTGTCCTTTGCCGTTCCATCCGCATCAAACTTCACAATGTTTCCCTCATCCGGATCGACCGACGTGATGTTCTTAATACCTCGCAGCTTCAACTCCACCAGCGACTTCTCAAAGTCCTTCATCAGCTCATAATACTCACTCTTGCCATCATTCTTCACCCGAATGCGCATCACAATCTCACTCGCATTGTCATCGCTGAAAATGCACTCAATGTCCCGGTCATTGTGACTGCTCTCCTTGATGATCTCCTGGACCTCGTGCACCGTGATCTTGCGATTCATCATCGCCTCCTTGTCAAAGACCAAGCGTAGAGTCCACGGCGAAAAGCTCTCCGGATTCTCCTCCTCCATACCAAACATCGCATTGAACTCCTTATAGCTCTTCATAAACTCGCGATCCTCATCATCGTCCGCCAGTGTGTTCCCCGCATTGTAGATCACCTCCGAGTGCGTCAGGAGATCCTTCAGCTTCGTATACGTGATCTTCGCCATCGCCTTCTTCGCATTATCCTTCGAGTTACTATACTCCGGTGTCAGATAGACGTGCATCGTCTGTTGCTTCAAGTTCTTCGTGATCTGGATAATCTCACGCAGACGAGGAAGACCCTTCGTGATCGTTGAACCCGATGCCGAACCCGCCGTGTGGAACGCATTCATCGTCAGCTGTGTCGATGACTCACCCAGAGTCTGCGCCGCAATCACACCCACCATCTCACCCGGCTGCACAAACGAGTCAATGATCTTGTGACGCACAATCTCAATCAAGTAGTCAAACATCAGCTTGTTGACACGGAACTCCTTGATCATCCGCTTCGACGCCAAAAATGAACGGAAGAGGATCTGCTGAACAATCACACTGTTCCTCTTCTCCGGCATATACTTGAGCACCGAGTCAAGCATCGCGTTGTACTTCTCCATCACATAGATGGGGCTCAAGTCACTCAGCTGATAGGGCTGGATGTTAAACTTCACCAAGTTGCTCTGAATCAAGCGATAGAGATTGACCGGTGTATAGCACTGCGCTCCCGAGACCAAGCGCGTGTTCTTGAAGTAGACGTTGCGCAGAGTGTTGCGATCGGCCATCATCTGCTTGTACTCCGCCGTCAACATATCCGCATACTGCGGGTTCGACATCATCTCCTCAATCGCTGACTTCGTCATAAACGTCTCCCAATACGACTTCTCCGTCATCATCATCGGATCATACTCATAATGATGCTTCATCTGATCATCGTTGTACTCAAACATCTTGATCGACATCTTCTCAATCTTCGTCGGGTCATAGTTGTCATCGCCATACGAGAACTGCACAATCATATTGTACGCATTCCGCACCGTGAAGTCATAGTTGACCTTCAGATCCTCCGTCGCCTTGATATACTTACGCGAAGTGTAACCCGAATCCGCCGTAGTAATCGACTTCGAAATGTTCGAGAGACGACCCGACATCGCCACAAAAAACATCTCACTCGGACCCACGCCCTTGCCGAAGCTGTTCCTCGCAAAACCACCCGAGTCGGGCGAGAGATCATACCTGTGGAAATGCGGCAAGGTGCGGCTCGTAAAGCCAAACGGAATACGACCTCCCTGGAAATCCTGCTGACCCAAACACCCAATAATCTGCTGGAAGTGCTCCTCCTTACCCTGTGCACCCGCACCCTTGGGACCCTCCACGAAGAAGGCGTTCTCCTTGATGTTCTCCACCACATACTGCTTGATCTCCTCACCCGCCTTGTTGACAATCGAGACGATATCCAGCTCCAGCTTCTTCGCCTTGTAGATATCATCCAGATCCGGCATATAGAGACCCTGCTGCGCCTTCTGAATCAACTCGTGCGCCTCCTTAATCCTCTTCTTCACCATATCACGAATCACCTTGTGGTCCTTCGCCGGAATCACACAATCCTTGTAGGAGATCGAGAAGCTGTGATCCGTGATCCAGCGCGTAATCAGATTCTGCGAGTGATTGAGGAAATCCGTCGTCTCATTCACGCCAAAGGTGTTGTAAATCTGATGAACCAGACCACCCGAGTTATCTCCCAAACTCTTCTTGTCCAAATAGCCATCCACAATCTCTCCTCGCTTGATCTTAATCGCCTTCAAATCCATAATCGTCACATCCGGAATGATCATTGAAAAGACCTGCTTACCCGTCCAATAAGGCTCCCCGTGAAGTGTACCCGCCGGCTCCGGCAGATAGCCATTGTACGCATCGTTGAACGAAAGCAGGTTGTGGATATCCCCCTTTCGCAAGATTACGTGGCTCTGCGTCATCAGATAGCCTCCCAGCAGTGTATCCTGGACCAAGTACAAGACCGGTGACGACTTACCGGGTGAGATCATCTGCGTCGGGACGAGGGTCAGCTGACGCAGCTCCTCCAACGTCTGCAGCGACTGAGGGCAATGGACGTTCATCTCATCACCATCAAAGTCCGCATTGTAAGGGTCGCAATCCGTGATGTTAAGACGGAAGGTGTTGCCCTTCAACACCTTGATCTTGTGCCCCATCATACTCATCCTGTGCAGCGTCGGCTGACGATTGAAGAGACAGATATCGCCATCAATCAAATGACGATGGACCACATCCCCCATCTCCAGTTCATTCGCCACCTTCTGCACATCGGCGTGCTTCAAGTTATATGAGATTCCCGTCGACTTCTTGTTCACCGATGACGCTCCAGGATAGCTCTTCACACCATTCCGAATCGCCTTCTGCAGACTCTTGATGTTGTATGGTGTCACAATCTCCGGGAAGGTTAGGATCATCGCAATCCTCTCCGCAATGCCAAACTCGTCAATGTTGATGTTGGGGTCGACCGAAATGACCGCACGCGCCGAATAATCGACACGCTTACCCATAATGTTGCCTCTCATACGACCCTCCTTACCCTTCAGCCTCTGAGCAATCGCCTTCAGTGGCCTATAGCTTGACCTCTGACGCGTACCCTGAACACCAGGGATATCGTTATTCATATAGGTCGCCACGTGATACTGCAGACAACCCTGATACTCATTGATGCTCTTCTCCTTACCATTGTGATCAATCAACTGCTTCAGCTGCTTGTTCGCCTTGATGATCATCGAGAGACCGAACGAGAGATCATCCTCCGAACGCTGATTGTCCGACTGACGAATCGAAGGCCGCACATTGGGAGGCGGGATAGGAAGCGAGGTGATAATCATCCACTCCGGACGACTCTCCTTTGAGTTAAAGCCAAGAAAGTCAACATCCTCATCCTTGATCTTCCTGAAGATATTGTAACAGATGAGCGGGGTAAAGACCTGCTCCTTCTGCACATCCTTCGCCTGAAAGTCACTGCTGTTAAATGATCCAACGATCTTCACAATATTGTCCTTATCCTTGTCCTTCATCTTTGCTACACTGATCCTCTCATACTTCTTCGGCTGCATTACCATACAACTACTGTTATAAAGACACTGCTTATCCTTGCTCTTCATCGCAAGCTGAATCACTGCCACGAAACGACTATATCCCTTCTTTCCCTCCAGCTCCTTAATAACCGCTGGATCGTGCTTGTTGATCAGAAGCGAAGAGCAACGGAAGCAGACGCACTTCAGAACCTTCTCAATGTATGGCATAAAGTTGTAGTTAAAAACCGGTAAGGCGAAATCCGTCTTACCAAAGTACCCGGGGCACACCTTAGACCTCTTCTGATCCACCGGACAGATGATCGATTCGTCAATCGTGCCCATATTGTGGTCAAAGAGACCGTTGTTCTTGGGAACATTCCCATCATATGTATCCATTGTACGCACATCACACACGGCTCCCTTAATGATGTCGTGGTGCGAGAAGAGGCCAAACTGGATCCCCTTCACCAACTCCACGTCTGTTCGGTCACTCAGATCATCGCGTACGGACATTCTCTTCTCGATTGGGGGCGAAAAATAGAGTATCCTATATGTTATTATAAGATTAATTATCTTTATACCGGATGCAAGGTATAAAGTGAAGGCAAATCACTTTTCGCCTTTTATAGATCAAAAGTTCTTTAACTAGGCGTGATTGATGGATCAAATAAGATGTTGGACAGAGAAGGAGTCGTTTGGCGGTTGGATCGAGGGAATTTTATCAAGGCGATGGATAGATTGATCGATTGATTACATTGATAAAGAAAGATGAACAAAAAGTTCGATTACATCAAATCGAAATTTTATGGTTATATCTTACAGATGCGCTCTCTGATGGAGACGATCTACTGCACAGTTCAGCAAGGATTGCGGAGCCGTTACAATCCTGTACGGACAAGTGCTGAGGAGTCCGATCCATACCATCTTGATGTGGAAGAACCCGGAGATCGGCTATTTAAGGTAGATGATGATGGGGATGGGGATGGGGATCAGGTACCAGAAAGTCCCATTCTGGATGGAGAGGATATTGATATGATCGAGGTCCGAATTATGCCCGTTTAGACTTGGAATGGGACCGAGACTTGGACTGGGACTTGGACTGGGACTGGGACTTGGACCGGGACTTGGACCGGGAGTGATTCAGATTCATCCCCTGTGACCTGGAAAGTGCCTTCTGCTCTCTTAACGTGCTCATTGAGGAGCTCTTATTCTTGGGAGCATTCTTGTTTCGCGCATAGTTGCCGTGATCTTTGAGGATCGACGTAAAGTAATGCTCAAAGCGATAGTCCGCATTCGTATTCGTAAACTGCTGCTTCTCCAAATCCACAATATAGTGACCATACGTCTCAAAGTTCGAGATCATCGACTTAAGCAAGTAACTCGCCTTGCAAATCGCAGGCGTGTTATGCAACGACTCCGATGTCTTCTTAATCGCCTCCCTCACCAACTTCTTCCGCACCGTCAACTGCTTCTTCTCCGTCATCTTCCCCTTCTCCTCCAGCTTCTTCATCACCTTGCCATAAATCCCCGATACCTTATACAAGTTCTTAAGGAAGATGATATTGGCATTCCACGTGCGAAGATCCTTCGACGTGATATCATACGGCTCCAGATACTTGTTCACCTCTAACAAAGATACACTCACCTCCTCCCCATCCTCATTCTTGATATGAAAGAGATAGGGATTGTTACTGGTCGATCGTCGATAAACATCCTTCAGCAATTGAATCATCTCTGGATTCTTGATCTCACACACATTCTGAACACCCTTCTTTCCAATAAAGTCAATGATCGCCGTTCCCTTCCCAAACTCAATGTGCTTCTTGTGCAAGGTCGTGATTCCGTGATGCTTATAAAGCTTCTCATTCTTCACATTACCTCCGCGAAAGTTACAGACATTCATAATCCGAATGACCAAGGCACATAGCTTATCCACCGTGTACTTGCGACCATCTAAGTCACGACTAATATGATCATTCAGCTTCTCAATCCTCTCGCTAATCTTAATCAGCTGCTCAAACTTCTTCTGCTCACGCTTCATCTTAAACTTCGATGAATAGACGTATTGCGTACGACCCGCCTCATCCACACCCGTTGCCAACAAATCATCCCTCAGATAGATCTTCACATCCCTATATGCAGGTGCAATATATACCTTCTTGATCTCGTTCAAGAGAGCTCCATTCGTTACAGGCTTCCCGTTCGCATTCGTATATCGAAAGCCATTACCATTCTTCTCTCGAACATAGTAGTTACGACTATGCTTGAACTTTGTTCCACCCGATATCGCACAATGACGTACCATTGCGATGAATTACTACTTTATCATAATATTTTTAGATTCATATATTAGTGATTGTGATTGAGGGAGGTACTTGTTTGATTCATTGATTCGTTGGTTGATTATTTGGTAGAATGGCTTTGGAAAGTGGGAATAAGAGTGCATCCGAATCTGTATATCACTTGATGAATGCAGCTCTCTCCAATGGAGAGCTTTTTCAGTTCATAGGCCTGGGAAGTGGACCGGGAGAGAGTGACCAGATTGTGTTCCAAGGTAATGGGTACAAATTCGATCTTCTCTATCACCCAGATCACGGATTTGCCATTGTAAACGCGCGAAGTAAAGATCCCACCTTTGCTGCCTTTGGAATTGTTTCCAAAATACCCAACATTAGCAAGTATATCCTCACTCATCGTATGCTCTCTGACCCATCCAATCTTAGCCTCGATAAAGAGAACCTCTTTGGCATTGTTGTTGCCGGTTCACCTCATCCGATTCTCATTGGACACATCAGCAGTACCTATATGCTCGTTCCCAGAGAAGAAGGTAAACTATCTGGCCCCAAACAGAGCGTCCCCATCACAACCGAATATCTCATTCTGTATAAACAACACGCATCCGTTCTTACCTATCAACGCGGAATTGGTTACGGTGTCTCCAATCGCCCCCGAGATTCACCATCCATATAACCTATACATACTCTCTCAATTTTGATCAAAATGATTTTATGTACTATTTTTATATATAAAATCTTTTAAGAGAGATTGTATTGGATTATCAGATCTGGTAATAATATTATGGCAAAGACTTTTCATACTTATATGACCTTTATATGGTGCTTATATGATGTTGTGCGTTTAAAATCGTCGAAAAATAAGATTGACGCGAAATATGTTAGGTGATAGTAGAGAGAGCTTGTTATTTTAGATCCAATATGACCGAAAAGAAAGCAGGTGCTCCTGCACCACCCAGTGGCGCTGGAGGAGACAAGAAAGATGACAAGAAAGGAGGAGGAGAAGAGACCGTTAAGATCTGGAATGACTCCGAAGTGCAACTCCTCAAAAAGTGGGGAGAAACCGCCGCTTCTTACCGTCTCCTCCACGATCGCGCCTACCGCTACTATGAAGCCCGCGCCTTCCGCTACAATGTCCCCATTATTATTCTGAGTACTGTTACTGGTACCGCAAGTTTCAGTCAAACTCTATTCCCCGTTGAATATCAACCCTATGTCCCTATGGTGATTGGTAGTATTAATATCTTTACCGGTATCTTAGGTACCCTCTCTCGATTCTATCGCCTCGATGAGCTGACCGAATCCCATCGCGTCGCATCGATCTCTTATGGTAAGTATGCACGCAATATCTCAACGGAACTCTCCTTGCCTCCGAGTAATCGAAGATATAATGGAGCGGATTTGGTGGAGATGTGCCGCTCAGAGATGGATCGACTGATTGAACAATCGCCCATTATCCCGATGTTTATCCTGATGGAGTTTAAGAATAACACGGAGTTCAAGTTTATCAATAAGCCTGAGGTACTTGACATCAAGCCAATCGAAGAGTACAAGATGAGCAAAGAAGAGAAGGTCGTCGAGATTGTCACCTCCGTCGTCGAACGTCTTAAGCAAGTCAAGCCCGAGAAGACACTTGTCCAACAAATGGCCGAACGACACGCCGTCGCAACCGGTATAGCTCCAGCCGCCTCAGCTCATCCATCCAAACAAACACTTCAATCGATCGTACATAATGCTTTAATGAATCGTGATGGAAATGGAACTGTATTTAATCAATCAGCCCCCAATCCTTATGCCAATGCCGCTCTTGTGGGATTACCTGGTATGAATGGAGGTATGGGCGGATCACCACCTGGGTCCGGGAGTGGGGGCGGTCTTAGGCCTCCCTCCTTCCCAATCCCTCTTAATCCACAGGACAGGGACCGTGCTCAAGAGATTATGAGGAATGTTACGAATGTTGGGAATGTTGTGAACCAAATGGAGTCCGGTATGGGAGCTGCTGCAACAGAAGCACTCCATCAAGTCGTAGATAGTGTCGCGATTCCTACAGCAGATTCACTACTAACAAAAGCGGATCGACTTGTTGCTGAACAACGCGAAAATATCAAGAGCGAGATTGAGAATGTAATCACGCCTGGGACTGTCTCCGCTGCGAAGTCTCTTTTCCGGAATATGGCCAAGAAGGCAGTAAGCCGAGAGCGCCTTAGCCAAGCGGCCAAGAGTATCGTCCATACTGCTGCAAAATCAACCGTTTCCAATATGATGGATGAGGTACATCGTGGAATCACTCAAACTACAGCCGATCTTGAACTGAATGAAGGAGAAGGCAATGAAGAGACAAAGAGTAATGATGGAGATGATGGAAGTGGAGGCGGCGGTGATGGTGGTGATGAGAATGTATAGTTTAACTCGAAGGAGTCCCGATCACGTGCTTAAAGAGATCCGGGCTATTCTTGAGGCGATAGAAAAGGCGGAAGTCATCCGCATAGATCCGGTGAATCGCCTCAATATCTTCACCATCCATCATCAGATTCTCTACCTCTTTCTTCTCACCATCTCGGGAGACATTTACCTTTGGGAAAGAAGGTTTCGAGGAGGATAAGGTTGTTACTGGATCAATCTCCAAGTAATCGATCAATTGATGAATCCGCTTCTCCATCTGATCTTTATGATAGATGATCACGATCGTCTTCTCATAATCGTCCGGACCGATCCACTTGGATTGAGGCGCAAAGTGATCCTCCCACGTGATGTCGTGATAGAGGCGCTTGTCCTTCGTCTCGATATAATGGATAAATTCTTTTAAGGTAGTCGATCGATGCTTCTCCACAAAGTCTGGGCGGCGCCTGTACTCCGCTGATCCATACTTCCAGTATTTATACATCGAAATGAATCGATCAAACGGATCACGCAAGATGATGATTGGGTGCGGATAGTTCGCACAGATGCGACCGTGTCCCGTTGTAGGTACGTCAATGTAATGAGAATAGTGTTTGGATACATAGGCCTTAAAGGCATTTCCACTCACCTTCGTCGGATGAATAAAGGTATAGAGCGGCTTCTTGGGGAGAGAGGGGGATGGAGAGAAGACTGCGGAGAGCGAGGAGAGCATTGCGGATGAGCGATGGTATACTATATCTAATATTGGATATACTATATTTATGATGGAAGATCGAGATGATTATACTCCGTTACCATTGTTACCATTTTTACCATTTGATCGTTTTAGTCGTTTAACTTGGGCCTCTCTACTACGTGTTGCTAAGTTATTTGTTTCGTAACTTCTAAGAGAACCCATTGTTTTTCTTCTTGCATTCGGATTTTTACCAAGAGCTCGTCCTGGGCCAGAAGGTCTTTGGATCTCTTGTCTTTCAGTAAACCGTACATTCGGATCAATCACTTGATTGAACAGATAAGTGCGTTTCTTACTAAGTGGATTTCCATTATGATTCCCCCAACGAATCGAACCTTTCTTATTCGAATGTGATGAATTTACTTCGGCACCAGCAGCAACAGCAGAAGCATTTGGTCGAGCAGCAGCTGCTGCTCCTCGATTCCTTTGATTCGGTGCTCCAGCACTATTTCCCTTTTGCGCTCTGACACTGTTGTCAATCCGACTCTTCATAACCTGAAGCTTCTTCTCAAATGTTTCCGGGATAAAGTTACCACGGAATTGATGAATGAAATGATAGACCTCTACGAATAACATACGGTTCCATTCTGGCGACTCTCTGCTATGCCGAACACCCTTCATTCGCATAACCTCTTCACATACAGGAATGGCAAGTGCCATTACAAAATCGATACCATCCTTCTGGGAATACTTGAACTCAATAATGAAGTTTACATATGGTCCTCTTGTTCGCCTAGGTTGATTTACCCATACCAAAAAATATTGTGCGTACTTCCATAGGTATTGCTTTAAGATAACATCCATAACATCAATCGTCGCCGATCTATTGGTGGTACCGCCAGCCGCAGCAGTACCTGAGGAAGTTGGATTACCAAATGTGTATTGATAAAATTCTCTACATAACTCTCTCAAAAACTGCTTGGTACATATTTGATCAGATACATTATCATCATAGCGTTTCTGCGATAAATCCCATAGTATATCGTATATAACTTGTTGTGTAGGTTGTTTATTCTGAATCTTACGTAAAACAATCGGTTGACACATTCCCATAAAGGACTGAATGTAGGTTAAGATTAGATGATTCATCATATAGAAGAGATCTTGTGATCGATAGATGATATCTAGTATGTTTACTGCATCTGGTCCGATTACCCGTTTCGCAATCGAATGATCATAGTAGAAATTTACTGCATTTAGTGGTAGTGGTTGTCCATTGAGGCCATTGAGGGAATTGTCATACCAAAACTTGGATGGACAGTATCGAATGTCAGAAGTTACCAGATGGTCTTGATCTATCTGTATTGCCGACATACCAAAGTCAATGATATGGATGTTCCCTGATCGATGGATCATAATGTTGTTCATGTTCAAATCATTATGAATGAAGTAGTATTGACGTTGAAAGTCCTCAAGATATCGCGATAACTGAGTAAGAACATTGTAGATCATATCATCATTTTTAGGTATTGTTCGAGAAGCCATATGATCAGCAATGACTGTAAACATATCAGTACCTTCCACTTTCTCCATATAGACGACATATCCTTGGCTCTGCGTCTTACGAATACACGTTGGCATCGGCACAACATTCATTGTTACATTTTTTCGCCCATTTGTATATTGATACGTTGCACCACTCATACTAAGTACTCTTTGAATGTAACACTCCTGGAGAATCTTGAATATACTGATCCCCATCTTACCTTGTCCAAAGGCATTATGTTCAAATGGAAATTGTTTGATGATCATCTGTTTGGAGGGAATCATACAATCACTTCCCTTGATCGATCTTGCATTTGTGATGTTTGATACTTTACCTGTTGCACCATTGGAAAAGTGACTTATATGACGTGGGTCTATATTGCTGTTAAGAACGTGCTGATCTATAATGTCACTTAACCACCCATTCAAAACATCCTCTCCACGAAGGATTTGAGCTAAACTCTCATTCGCATTTTGAAGCTCATTCTCCATATGATTGGATGATAAGGTCGTATATAGGTACATATTTCTACAATGGTGTTCATACTGCTCTCGGAATGCCTGTATATCTTCCGATTCCAAAATACCCTTATCAAAAAAGAGTATATCATCCCCATCTGTTACATTCGCACGACCTCTTGCGTTGCTTGACCTACGTCGGTAATTGTTGCCATTCCCGTTCCCGGGATTTTCGGCATTTGAGAATGAACTCATATTGCTCTCTTCTTGATCCAATGATCTACGTACTATATCTATATTTGATTGATATAAATATATGATGTATATGATTTATAATGGTAATATGATAGTAATATTGTTATAGAGATTGGTTAAGAGCTTTCCTGATCCTTTACCTCAGGCATCTTCGGCACCTCTTGTTCGGCGGCATCGGCGATAGGGGAAGAGGTTGGGATGTTCGGATTCACATAGATCGTATCCTTCCCATTCATAATCACCAACTTCGGGCGCTCCAACAAGAACTTCAAATAGCTCCTCAACATCGCACCCATCTGCTGGACCTTCTTTCCCCTCGCATTTGTCGGCAAATAGTCAATCGCCGCCTTTCCTTCTGCATTCTTCTGAACCAAGTAGGACAAGGGCATCGTGTAGAGAAGCATCTCAAAGAGCTCCATATTCCCTGAGATCGTCGCATAGAGGAAAGCCGTGTTCCCCGTCTCCCGATCCGTATACATCGGATTGATCTCCCCGTGGCGCAGCATCGCGAGAAGGGCCTCATTCTGATGATTCCTCGCGAAGTCAAGATAGAGCTGATTGTCCACAAAATGATCTGGATGCGCCACCACAACCATCTCCATCAGCTCAAAGATCTTCGTCAGTAGCTCCCGTTCCGTGGGCGACTTCCGATGATCGAGTCCTGTCGTCTTGCTCTTCAGATGATCTACCAACTCCTGTGGACCCATCCTCACTCGGTCCCAAAAAATGGTCTCTGTACTCTTTGCTTTCTGGAAAAGCGCAGTTAAGAAGCCGATCTGATCCGTCGTCTGGCAAGCAAGTGCAAAGGTATAGATACTATGATACTTGCCCGAATCCGAGTGATAGACCTCCTGCTTCAGCGCAGATCCTGTCTCATCCGCCACATAGAGATACTTCGCAATCTTCCAGAGATTGCGGCTCGCCGCCATCATCAACATCGAGTAGCCATCCAGATCACTCTTCAAAACGTGATCATCATACTTCGCATCGCCGCCATCCTCCTCTCCATCCCGGTCAAAATCAAAGATGTAGCCCAAGACGTGAGGTGGGTCCGTCGTCCGCTTCTTGATGTCCCGCAAGATCGTCAAGAGAATCCCCTCCTCCTTCGGCGTCCCCTCCTGCATCAGCAACATCATCTCATAGCCCCCAATAATCGACTTCGTCTGCGTTGCCATCGTCTTCAGCAAGTCGTGAAGGCGCGCATTCTGCTTGGCGAAGATCGCGTGTGTATTCGCACATAGCCAATTGAACTTTTCATTGAGCAAGCTCTGGAGCTCTGTGCCCGTATAAACCGGCTTCTTGACCGGCTCCTTGCGCTTTGTAATCGAGATCCCCGCGGTGAGTTCCTTCAGAGTCTGTGTGGTTTGAAGCATTCTTGATTGTTGTTTCTTAGTCTGCCTTTGGTTACTCTCCGGAAGGAGGGCGGATTTCTTTATCCTCCCCCGGTTTCACTTTTTGCTTTTGATCCATCTTGGCTTTTTGTCGATATAAAGAGATTCCGACTATGTTTATAGTATCGTTATACAGTTTTAGCCAGCATTCTAAAATGGAACCGAAGATCGAGGTCTTTGACGGGTTTCACATCCTCCGGAATGAGGATTTGATGAATCTTCACACCCCCTTCGGCAAGAAGTGGAACGATGAGATCCGCAAGATTATGTCCACCTTCCGCCTCAATACCGATTATCCCCTCAACCGTACCCTCATCTGGAACTACGGCAAAACCAATGCAATGGTCCTTCAACTTGAAGTTTTTATGAACCTCATCACCATCGTCATCCCCACACGATGTGTCAACTTTTATGAAGCAATTCTCCAAAGCCTCCTCAACTATGTGACCGGGCATATCAAAGCTGGAAGCTCCCAATCCGTCGCCAACAACGTCGATTACAAGCTGATCATCTATATGTATCACAATCATACCCAAGTACCCATCCTTCGGCAACATCCCTGCATTCAGACGAACCCCAACCCCGTTAAGAAGACGGCTCTGGGGCGCGAATTTACCGAGAACTACATCGAGTTTGTCATCTACCTTCACTTTGATCCCGAGTGGAATATCGTGGCAAAACCGGGTGTGGTCTATCATCCTCAGGTGGTAGGGGTAGGGGCAGCGGCTCCTCCACCAACCATCGTCTCCCACGTCCCTCCACTCAACCCCGCTGCAGTCGTTCCAATGCCGGTATCTGGTATCTCCTCTGGCCAAGTTGGGATGTCCCTGGAGTAACCAAAAATCGATTTCATTGATCAAAGATAAGAAGTGATTATGAAGAAGAGTGAATAATACGATCATTTCCGATACTATTATTCTCATTTTATTGTAGCCTATTCGTGCTTACGTACCCTGAAATGTCGGAGTTCTACCCACAGCCAATCGCTTTTAACAAAGCCCGCTTTATGGAGTTTTACCAAAAAGTCAAATCCGGGATCGCCATCTGTTGCGATCATATCCGAATGGCCGATGCGAGCTTCACGATGCAAAACAGCGAACGTAAATCGTTTTTGGGGGTCAAGAATGTAATGGAGTTTAGCGCAATGCTGAGCGATCATATGGGTGCCCTCTTCCGATCAACTTTGGTCCAGAGCGCCGAGCATATCATCCGACATAAGGTGATTACTGATGACTCCCCCGAAGAGGATATCCATATCTTCTTTAATGCATACCTCTTTTTGTATATCGTCAATGATATGACCAGCAATCAGGAGTTGATCAAAGATATCCTGTCGCTAAGTGACTACTATGCCAGTCTATGGAATGGTAGCCAAAAAGATTTCTTTGATATGATGGAACTCGAAGAGATGATGGGTGGTGTCGATCTCTTTGGCTCCATTGAGACTGATGGTGAAGTGGAGATGGGTGATGATGATTATGACGATATGTCTGATTAATCTTCTTATTTACCGTTACCTTACCATAAATACTAACATAAACATACAATATTATAACTACAATGGGCTATTCGATCGATCAAATAGAATGGGATAAAGAGATTTCCGCAAGAGATGTATAGATCAAACGATTATAAGATGTCTGGACACGTCTCTGGGATGAATGGGATTCAAGCCCTGATGGAATCGCATTTTGCGGTGGAGAAGGGACCAATGGAGGCGTTTATTGGACAAGTCTTTCTGGACATCGCTGGATGCTCTGACGTTCGATTGAGTGACTGTCGGACTTTTAATCAAGGTGGAGCTCTTCTGTTCCAAGGCTCTCTGGATAAGCAAGTGAAGGCGATTGCCAGCGAGTTCTTTGAGCGAGCTCTTGGACTGGAGTGCGTCAAGGAGTGCCTCGAGAAGTGGGAAGAGGATCCCGAGGGCTATATGATGGAATGCGATCTGATTGAGATCTCTCGAGAGATCTACAATAAAGCGTTTATCGATATCGCCTTCACCAATCTCGCGAAGGAACCCGCATTTAGTATGGATGGCGCGGGAGATCCTGAAACGGGTGAGTTACCTCCATCCATCACCTACATTGAGCTGTTTGAAGTGATCGAAAAGCACTATCTCAAACAGTTCCCCTTTATCGATGATCTGATGCTCGAAATCTACACATTAACTGAGGATGACTAAGTATATGTATAAATAGAATGATTGATCTTATTACCATCTTTCGTAATAAGGTTTTATAATTTTTTTTATGGGTTTTATCTTATATATGATATGTATGATATGATATGATATGATATGTATGATATGATATGATATGATATGTATGATATGATATGATCATAGGCCCGATATGCTATTCGGGCCTACGCGCAGGGCGGCTCCAGCAGTCCGCGCTTAGGCGGTCGCAGGAGCGGCGGCAGCGGTAGCAGCAGTGGCAGCGGCAGCAGCATCGAAGCCGCTGAACGCTGTGAGCACCTGACCCATCAGCTGGCCAGCAGTGTGGGTTTTCACACTGCTTTGCATCGCCTGTTCCGTGACCAGATGGTTGACCATCTGGCCCTCGAGCGCGTTGTGCCTCGCCATGAAAGCTCCACTGAGCGTGATGTGGGCATCCATTGCCCGCTGACTCGCCTCCACTGCATCTCGCAGCGCCGCGACGCTCGTCATCTTGGTCTCTGCCTCCGTCGCGGTCTCCATCGCAGCGCAGACTGCGTCATCCGCCTCATACAAGAGGGTCGAGAAGCCTTCTTCGTTCATCACGTTGAGGCCCTTCAGACCAGTCTGAATATGGGTGTTCGACTCGGCGATCACACGCGTCGTCTTATGGATGAGGCTAGTGACGCGGGCAATTGCCTCGACCACTCCGGCCTCCTCCGGGGTCTCGCCCGTGTAAGCAGCCAGGAACTCCACAGGGAGCGCCGGCGCCTCCTGTTGAAGGTGGGCAAAGTGAGACTCCTCGTAGACGTTGGCCATCTCCATATTGGCATAGACGAGCGTCATCAGCGCAATGCGCTTCCGCTCATCGTGCTCGATCGCGTCGAACTGGGTCTCCAGAAGATGGATCACCTCATTCCACAGCCGAATGGCCAAGGGGTGATGGCGGTCCGCCTCTGTCGTGACCCATCCCTGGAGGATGGTCGGTAGAATGCGCCGGGTGACCAGGTCCTTGTTGTCAGGGACCTTGACGATCTTCAGCGCATCTGCCGCCACGTCCAGCTCGATCATACGCCCCTCAAAGAAGAGCGCAATCACCAGCTGACCAAGGCGGGCCTTCCACGTCTGGGTTCCCTTAGGGCCGAGGTACCGAGCAAGGTTGCGCTCTTCCGGTGCCAGAGGCAGATGGAAGAACCCGTTGCTGGTACGATCGACCGGGGCATAGACGAGGGCACGCCCTCGCTTCAAATCCACGAAGATCTTGTTAGCCAAATAGCCAACGCGCTCAATCGCCTGTCCTGGGTTAAACTCCCAAAGAGCTGCGATCTTCCCCGCAATCTTCGGGAGATCCTGAAGGTAGCTGAGGTAGTTGTCGCGCTCAAATGGAGAGCCCTGGACGGTGTTTTGCCCTTCCAAGGTACCCAAGTTATCGACCAAGCCGGGCGTCTCCGAGGCGACCCAAGCAGCAACTGCTGCCTGAATCTTCGCCCGGGTGACGTCGACATTGACCGGCGGGAAAGGGGTTTCATTCCTGATCCGAACCTCCTCGGCATAGATTGCATTAGGGTCCAGGAAATTACCCGTCGCCAGAATGGTCGCCATATCCGGGGGAGGATATCTCTCCTCAAGCGCCTGACGGATCCATCCTTCGCGCGTAATCCGTGCATCATATGCGGCCACATTATCAGGCAGCGAGTCCTCCGGCCCAATAGGGCGGCCCGCAACCGACCCTCCCGTATGATTTACGGGGAAGTTTCGGGGACGGGGCGCAGGAAGAACAAATGGAATCTGGTGGTTGATAGGGTTCATCTTAAAAAATGTGTATATATTACGAAGTGTTATATATAACACTTAAGATGATCGTACAAATCCCTCCATACCCCACCGTTAATAAATTTTTTACAGTACCTTAAAGCCCTTTACGTTCATTGATTTTATCCATCCCATCGCCCAAGATAAAGGGTTTTTGACTTATCAAGATAAAGTGAGCTAAGAATGTCCTCAAAGATCACCAAAAATTGCCTGAAGTGCGTCCACTTTGCCCGGCAAATCGTATATGACCGAGGGGCAAGAGGTGAGATCACCAACATCTACCGGGTCCAAAAGTGCAATCGCCTCGATATCCAGATGAGCGGGACCCTCTCCGAAGAGAAGGGCGCCAATCGCGGGAATCCCCAATTTGTCGCCAGCATCTGCAGTGATGGGAGACACTTTGTACCCAAGCGGGATATCTCCATCGAGACCGTCGTTTCACGCGAGATTTAAGGATTCGTTCCAATCCGATATTTATAAACACGATTCTAAGTAAGAGTATTACTTAGAATCATCCCTTACACGCCTATCCAAATGGCATCTTCCATCCCTCCCTATCAACCTAACAAGATCCTCGTAACCGGCACCGGGCGCTGCGGTACTACCTTCCTGATGCTCGTTCTCTCCTTTGCCGGCGCGGATACCGGGTTTACCCTCCAGAACTTCAAACACGACATCACCGACAAGTGCAACTCCGGCCTCGAGCGAAAGATCGATTGCCGGCATACCATCCTCAAGAATCCGCGTTTTTTAACCGAGATCGAAGAGATTATTACCCAGAAACCCCACGGAGCCCGAATTCGCAAAGTGATTATCCCTATCCGCGATTATGAGAAGTCCGCTGAATCGCGGGCGACCTATGGCGCTGAACACGGCGGTCTCTGGAATGCGACTGATTACCAGAGCCAACTGGACTTCTTCTATACCGCAATGGCCCAATACAATCGGTGGATGGTCCAATATGATATCCCCACCATCTTCCTCGACTTCGACCGTATGGTGACCGATCCCCAATACTTGTTCGGGAAGCTGAGCTTGGATGTTGTGACGTGCGACTACCCCACCTTCCTCAATGCCTTCCAAATTGCGACGCTTCACCAAAACCGCACTCTCAAAGAACAAGTCCTCAGCAAACCCGGCAAACTCTATCCCTTCTTCAAAAAGTAGATTTAATCCATCTATTTGGTTCTGGATAAAGAGATTTCCCAAGAGGAAGGTAAGAGAGTTCATCCCGTTTACATTTTGATATTACCAAATGCCCCCTCGCAAAGCCAAGGCTGCTGCCGCTGTCGCGACTCCTGAGCCAGTTCCCGAGCCAGTTCCCGAGAGTGCTCCTGTTGCACCCGTTGTAGAAGCGACTCCTGCTGCACCGGCTCGCAAGCCCCGGGCCAGCCGAGCTAAGGCGAAGCCTGCTGAAGAGAGTATTGCTGAGGCTCCAGCGGCTCCTTCCGTGGAAGCTGCCGCCGCTGCACTGGTTCTTCCCCCACCCCCTCCTGCTACTCCTGTAGTTGAGGAGCCCGCGCCCGCCGCCGCTGCTGCTCCTGAAGTTAACACGACGGATCCGAATAGGAAGGTAGATATCTGCTTTGCATTTGATACGACCGGTTCGATGTCAGGTTGCATTCGCCAAGTGACCAACAACATTCGGGAGATTGTAAAGGAGCTTTTCAAGAACATTCCCAATGTTCGCATCTCCATCGTCGCTTTCCAGGATTACAACTTTAGCTATATCTGGAAGCCGATTGACTTTACCAATGATGAGGGAGCCCTTACTCACTTTATGATGAATCTTGACTCCCAGTACTGCGTCACCGGCAGGGATATCAAATTTACTCGAACTGGTGACAGTGATCTCAACGAGTGCTACGAGTATGTGATGCATCGTGTTCCCGAGCTTAACTGGTCATCTGACTCAATGCGCGCCCTGGTGATGATTGGTGATGCGCCTCCTCACGAGCCAGCGGACTCTTACAAGAATATCGATTGGCGCGTAGAGACGAAGAGACTCAAGGAGATGGGTGTCAACATTTATTCCGTCGAATGCTACGGCTCCCTCAAGCGCCAGAACAAGATCTTCTATGGAACGATCGCCAAGGAGACCAACGGCTATCACCTTCGCCTCGATCAGTTCACAATGATTCCCGCGATGATGATGGCCATTTGCTACAAGCAACTGGGTCAGGAGCGTCTTCAGACATACGAGAATGAACTGCGCGTTCGTGACGGTGGTGTGAGTCGCGGTATGCAGCAAGTCTTTGATGTAATGCTCGGCAAGACGACAAGCGATGAGATTGACCGCGCAAACCGCAGTCGTTATGACTACGGCGATGATGATGATTCTGGTGGAGGATACTCTTCTCGTCGTCATACTTCATCATCCACTTCCAGTAGGAAGACGGGTCTGGAGGGCCTCAAGGAGGAGGATTTCGTCCTCAAGCCCTCGCCTCCCGGTCGCTTCCAGACTCTTCCCGTTGCCGCCGATGCGGATATCCAGACATTCTCCACCGAGAATGGCATTACCTTTGAGCGCGGCAAGGGCTTCTACGAGTTTAACAAGCCGGAGCTGATCCAGAAGAACAAGGAGATTGTTCTTCTGGAGAAGTCAACGGGACTCTTCTATGAAGGCAATAAGGCCCGTAAGATGCTCAATCTTGTGGAGTATGATGAGAAGAAACGTATCAAGCCGAGCGATCTGGATGCGTACAAGGTCTTTATCCAAAGCACGTCGCTCAATCGCAAGCTGGTGGGTGGTACCACGTTCCTCTATGATACATCCGCATAAGTATAACTTTATCATATCAATATATCCAGATATTACCATAACATCATATAAATTACTCGTTTATATGATCATTGTACAACAAAACTTAGCACATACATCTATTTCTGTATCTGTGGTACATAGAATATATAACGGATCTGTGATCCTTCATACAGCTTCTCCTTCTTCACCTCTCGACCATTCACATCCGTATCATACTGATAGACAAAGAAGGTTCGTCCATAATCGAGCGGGAACTTGTCTCCTCTCCGGATGATCCCGAGCTTTTGTCCCCGCTTCTTATCATACTGTCCCCATATCAACTTCCTGGCATTCTCATAGATCCGTTGTAACTCCGTGCGGGTAACCTTGCCGAGTGGTCGGAATGGAGATACCCGCGACATCCACAAAGTATCCGCCCTCAAATAGTTCCCAATCCCCGATATATACTTTTGATTCATCAAAACATTTCCAATGGGCTTTTTGATGGATCCGGGTCGCCGAATCGCTGCCTCAAACTGCTCAAAGGTCGTCTCCTCCGCCATCATATCCAAGCCAATCCCTTTCAGCTTCTTTTCGAGGGACGCCGGATCCGGAAAGATCGCAATCGTCCCATAACTTAACTGATCATAAAAGTACAAAGTCCCCGCATTCCCAAACTTAAACTCCACATTTAAGTGCTTGAGTGCCTTCTCCCGATACATCTCCACATCCGTATCTACATACCTCTGCCCGTCCAATCCGTGAATCATCGTTGTCTTATCTTTCCCGGAAGGCCTGAAAAACCATCCTCCCGAAAGCCCCAACGTCACTCCTATCGAGAGGTTGTTCTCAAACGTCATCCACATAAACTTACCTTTTGAATCGACATCTATCACCTTCAAAGGAAGGTCCGCTAAGAGCTTTGCTTTGAAGTTGGCTGGAGGTCCGTGTTTCTTGTATCTTCCGTTTAAGATCTTGACTTGGGTCAAACGCTTTCCCCTAATCCGCCTCCGGATAAAGTCCCGATACTCCCTCACCTCAATCACTTCCGGCATATGATTTTATAGATAAATAATATCAGTTAAGTACTAATATTATATCGGATCTTTCTTATAAAGGCGAGGGCGGAACTTACTGGAGAAGCGTCGATCGAAGCTCCTCGATAAAGAGCTGAGTATCCACATCCCACATATCATAAAAGTTCGCTACCTCATTGCCAATCTTGATCTTGCCCTTATCCTTGTCCCCTTCCGCGAGCTGTATTCCCCTGTCCCCACGATACTGATCCGAGAAGTTATCTTTATGATTAAACGCAATCAAAAGGAAGCTGTACGGGATATCCATCACCTTGTTAAGGCGACCCTCCGTAAATGGCTTATGCTCGCCCCTTACACAATCGCCATCAAACTGTCTCTCACTCCAAAACTTCCGTGTATAGCCCATCGACGCTTCCGAAAGAGAGAGCATACCATCGCTCGCCATCGACGACGTATCTGAGAGAAGATTATAGGTTCCTATCATCGTCGAGCCGACGCACTCAATCCCCTGTGACTGATACTTCATCAAGATTTTCACACGCGCCAATACACTCTCCGGAGGATAGTAATCGTCATCATCCATATGGAGGATGATCGCTGAATCAGGAGACGCGTGATTGACCGCAATATTCCGCTTCGAGGCGATTGTATAGGTAATCTCCGGATCTGCTCCCAGATGGATGTGCCTGACTAAACCTGAGTCGAGAAGGGGCTTCGGGATTTGAGTGGAGACGTTGTGATCTCCATCTTCCACAATAACCCACTCCAGCTTATTGCTTGGATAGTTAAAGAGATGATAGTTACGAACAGCCATTGGGAAGAGATGCGCACGATTCCTCGTCGGCGTGATCAGAGTCACCTTTGGCAACATCTCATCCGGAATGTTGGGAAGCTTCAAGATATACTCGCGGTTAGGACCGACCTCGTGCTCCGGCGTCCGGAGACCCTTTAAGGTCTCCTGCATAAACGAGTAATCGACTACGCGCCCCTCAATGTCCGAATAGCCATTCTCCTGAAGCGCGATCATCGGATTACACATATAAGCCTTAAACTCCGGCGCTTGATGAATCTCATTCAAATAGTATCTGTCAATCTCTTCGGTGTATGCCGGGAGTTCCGAGAGGACCTTTTGAATCAGGGCTGTGTTTTCCAGATTGAGAAGGTAGGCGTGCGTCGTCCAGCAGCTCATCTGAACCCAACCTCCCGAAGGAGCCTGAGTTGGGTCCGCCTGGATGATCCGATGAACGGTTCCACCAAAATAGAGCATATCATAATCCTTCGGGACCGCCTTGAGCGTCGAGAAGCTGGAAACAAACCGAACATCATCCTCAAAGATCAAGAGGTTCTTTGCACCCGTCTTGGCACGATTCTCAAATGCCTCCTTGATCACCGCCAAGTGCGACTCCAAACAACCGCGCTTCGGACTTGTTGGATGACGGTCCACTACGTGCATCTTGATCGGAATGTTACGGCGATCACATATCTTGGCAAGATTCTTACGCTTGTCCTTTCGCTCCTTCAAGTTGATGCCATAGGCAATCGTCTTGGGTAAGTCCCGATGAAGTGTAAAGAGCATTATATGATGGTTTAAGGTTAGATTTGATGAATAAATAAGTGTAGCTTATACTTATTTATGAATCATCTTTTTATATCGAGATTGAAACGCCGCTTCGCTCTTCTCTCTTCGCTCTTCTCTCTTCCATCTTTTTATCCATAAAATCTTCAATCACTCTCTGCGGGAGCCTTCTTCTTGAAGATCGAGATCCGAGGTAAAATGGAAGAGAGGAACTTCTTCTTTTCACCCTTTCCTGAGCTGGATGAAGAAGATGAGGATGCAGCACCTTCCGCAGCGTCCAGCTTCGCCTTCCACACCTTGCAGCTATTACACTTGCATTCAATATGCTCCTCCTCCGCACTCTTCGACTTAAAGAGGCTTCCCCGGAAGACCATCGAAACAATCTTGGTTAAAACAACGAACGAAATACGAAGAAGCTGGGGATGATTGGCAGGGTCGCTCGCATAATCAACACCATACTTCATTACCATTGAATAGAGTTGCTTCAGTACTTGTTCTACCAGCATTGGATGATTGTAGTTTATAAAATAGATACTACTTTATAAAGATATATTTGGTTTACTTTTTAGGATAGGGATGGGATTGGATACTACGAGAGGATGAGCAACATCATAAACTTCTCTTTGATGATCTTGAAAGATGTATATGAGACATTCCCCACAATCATATTGATGTTCAAGTTAAGAGGCGCCTTCAGAACAACCATCGGATAACCCGCCTTATATAGATCCTCAATAAAATGATAGATGAGTGTATTACCAATCTTTAAGACGAAGTTCTTGAAGTTCTTGTATCGTTTACCGCCCCAAGGTGGGTCAATGAAGAAGATCGAATCCTCTCGATTGATATGGAACGTCTGATAACAATCCGTAATCGAACCGTGCATCAACTCCACATTCTTTAACTTGAGTGCATTGATGTTGTTCTCCAAAACATCATAGTGAACTTTGTTAAGCTCTACCCCAATCACCTTATAGAATTGCTTCGCAAAGGAGATCGTGTTTCCTCCAATCCCCGCAGTTCCATCAATGATTGTACACGTGTTTAGTGGGCGCTTCATCGTAAAAGTGTAATATTGTGTGATCTCCCGAGTGATCCAATCAGCATCCTTTGCCCACGAGATCGAATAGATGCCTTTGTCCGTCATCTTCAGTTGATGATTCGTCTTATAAATCTGATTGTATCTTCGAACCTTCTCAAGATCCTTCTCGTCAAAGTAGATGCGAAGATCTACGCTCTTTAAGACCACCGGATCCGTATAGTACGATTGATTGGAATAGTATGGGTTAAAATCATCATCTACTTCTTCATCTGGTTCGGGTTCTGGAGAAGCTTCGATGGAATTCTCCATTTCAACTTCCCTGGCGAACCGAAGGTTTGCGGGAAGTCGTAGCGACTCCTGTAAGGAGGAGTCTTCAAGTGATCCCATCCATGTTCCAAAATCAGGCTTTGGTAGCTCAAAAAGAGGCTGTTGGATACATAACGGCTGGTAATATCTTACAGATGGATCCATATTCTTAAACATCTCTTCAAGTGCACTCCCTAAACCAGGTATAGGTTTCGCTTCAGGTACGGGCTCTGGCTCCGGAAGTGGTTCAGGAAGTGGTTCAGGAAGTGGTTCGGGAATAGGTGCGGGGATAGGTGCGGGGATAGGTGCGGGGATAGGTTCGGGAACAGGCTCTAGAATAGGTTCCTTCTTCTTTAATAGATGAATCGGTTTGGTCCAACTTCCTCGGACAGTTGCAGTCGTTGTTGCACTTGGACTTGCTGTTACGGTTGTCGTTGGTAAAACAACCTTCTTGGGTTCTGCCCCTCTGAAAGAGGGCGAAACTCGAAGATCACCAGAAGGTTGCAGGGAGTCATCAACTTTGGCATCTTTAGTCTCTTTGGTCTCTTCCTGATCATTGGTTTCATCTCCATCTGTAAAGACGCTATGAATGTTCACTCCTGGAACTATATTCTTGGGTGGGTAATACGAACCCGTTCGATAGCTCTCTTTATAATCACCTTTATAATGTGCGTGCGTGGTTCTTGTTCTATATGATACATATGGGGCCTTCGGAGGATATAGTTTACTATGTTGCTGTTCATCCGCTGTTTTTGGTATCGTTTGTATCGTTGTTGTTTTCTTGGATTGATCCTCTTGACTACTTTGACTATCCTCATCACTCATATAGATCGAGGCATATCGGTTGAACTTAAGATCCATCTTCAATATGGCTTCATACTACTCTTTCATACAATCAATCTCTTTATACTAACCGCACATTTGATCCATCAAAGATAAAAATCTCTTTAACCTGGGGATAAAGAGATTTGAAGAGAATATAATATGATTAGATAATAGTGCAACTATTACCACCTACAGTAAAAGAGTAAAGTACAATGGGTATTCCATCGTTTTTTCGTGAGCTTGTCAAGAAGCATCGTGACACCTATTTTGGGGTTGTGGATGGGAAGCAAATTTGCGACTATCTCTTCCTCGACTACAACGGTATCGTCTATGATGTCTACGGAGGTCTCGAAAAGTCGGGCGAGTTGACCGCCGGGATGACCAAGAATGCGATTGAGGCCAAGGTGATTGACGGTGTCATTAAGTATACCAAGCACATCGTCAACGAGACGATTCAGCCCAGAAAGTTGCTCTTCTTCTCCTTTGATGGACCCGCGCCTCGGATGAAGATGGTCCAGCAGCGTTCCCGGCGTTTCAAGGGATTCCAGATTAAACAGTACAAAGAGGAGCGTATGACCCACTACAAGATGCCCATCACCGACTCTTGGGACGCCAGTGCCAATATCTCTCCCGGAACCGAGTTTATGGAGAAGCTGGCTGCTGCCTTGCTCGACGTCGGAAAGAAGCGTGGCTTCAGTGGTGCTGGCGGGGATCATAAGCTCCAGGTTCTGATCAGCAACTCGAACGTTCCGGGAGAGGGCGAGCAGAAGTTCCTGCCAATCATCCGCAATATGCGCAAGAACAAAAGCGAGGCTGATGCCTCAATTTACATCTATAGCCCCGATGCCGATATGATCGTCTTGGCAATGGCAACGCACAAGTCGAAGATCCATATCTTCCGCAGCGTGGCGAAGGAGCGCGACCTGAAGGAGACCCTCGGCAACTACGAGTTTATCGCTCTCGATATCGACAAGTGCCGCAGCGCGTTTAAGGGTGAGCTGACGAAGAGTATGGGGGCGACTGGGGCAGGAGGGGCGGGGGCTACTACAGTTGATGAGATCAGCATTATGAACGATTACAACTTCCTCACCTTTCTGGTTGGTAATGACTTCGTCATCTCGCTTCCCTTCTTCAAGATTCGCAAGGGTGGTATGGAGCTTCTCCAGAAGATCTACAATGACCTCCGCCGAAAGGGAGGGAACAAAGAGTATCTGATCGACTATCATCCGGATACACAGCCCGAGCCCCGGATCAATCACACCTTCTTTGTTGAGATCCTCAAGGCGGTTGCTGAGCAGGAACAGCATCTCGTCCTCCTTCAGCAGAAAGAGCTTGAACGGAAGATGAAGGGGATTGGTCGCAAGGATGAGAAAGAGGATGAGATGACGCCTTATCAGATTGACATCACTCGCTATGAGCATTGGGACATCTGTATGCCGGGTCATCCCCTTTATGCCCAGTACATTGACGATTTCAAGAAGATCAACTATCGTCAAGATCCCGAGAAGTGGAAGGCCGAGTATTACAAGTTCTTTGTCGGTATCTCCAAAGAGGAGAACCCCGAAGAGTATTCCCGCGTGGTCGAGGCAATGTGCATAAACTACGTCGAGTCCCTCGTCTTTACCCAGCGCTACTATCTGATGGGCTGCCCCTCTTGGACCTGGCACTATCGCTATCTGGTGGCGCCTTATCCCTCAGACATTCTCGATGTGATTGCGAAAGGCAAGATTCCTGATCTTAATGCGATCACCTTTGACCTGGGTAAGCCCTATGCGCCATTTGAGCAGCTGCTCCTCATTCTGCCCCCACAGATGGCCCCGATCATCCCTGCAGCACTTCGCCCGATTATGACCGACCCTGCTCTCGGCTGCGTTCACTTTTACCCGAGCACCTTCCGGATCAATGCGGTAGACGGTATGAAGTCGATCTACTCCGAAGCGATCCTCCCGGAGATTGATGAAGCGGTCCTGATGAAGCGCTATCAGGAGCTGGAAGGGGGCCTTACCGATGCAGAGAAGTCCCGGAATACGATCCGGAATGCCGCGATCCTTATTAAGTAGATGGTAGGAACTTACATCAAAACATCATATCCTCATAACATCTATAAAAATATACCATATCATAGTATATAAACTATACTATTTTATACATTATTAGTACTATTATTAGTACTATTATTAGTACCATTATTACTACCATAATGTCTTCATCGATCAACTGCTATATATCCGGTATGATTGGCCTGGGTATGCTAGGTGCTACCTTCGCCACAATGTCCGTCTCCGAAGAGGAGAACAATCGTTTCCGGGAGCACATCTCCCCGGATCTGGTCAAAGTGTACAATGATCTGGTGGTAGAGCGCAGGAATCTCTACTTCCAAGGCCTGATCCTCGGTCTGGTGATCTCCTTCTTTATCGTCAAGAGCGGTATCTTCCGAATTGCCAACTGGTATCACCGCGCAACCATCTTCCTCGCCATCACCATCCCCATCTCCGTGATCTACTACTTCTTGATGCCCAAGTCCGACTATATGCTCAACCATCTTAAGAGCCACGAAGAGAACAAAGCTTGGCTCCATATCTACAAAACAATGCGTCAACGCTATGTTCTCGGATTCGTCTTCGCATCCCTCGCCGCTATCCCCATCTCTCACGCATTCTGCTAAACGGCGGATGTGGGATTTGATTGATTCATAAAATCAGGGGTTATAAAGAACTTTTCCGAAGAAGAGGTAGATCAACCAATAAAAAAATGCCAAAGGTGATTTTGATTTCAGGTTGCAAGCGTTGTGGTAAGGATACCGTAGCAAATCGTCTGATGGCGATGATTCCCAATAGCGGCAAGTTTTGCTTTGCCGATCCGTTGCGTGATGTCTGTTCCATAATGTTCGGGTTTACCCCAGAACACTATGGCGATGATTTGAAGGATATTCCTCATCCCGATTGGGGATTTTCTCCCAGAGATGCCCTGATTAAGGTGGGAACAGAGTTGATGCGAAAGCAGATTGATCCGGACATTTGGGTTAAGGCAACACTTCGCCGAATGAAAGAGGCGACATTTGATTACATCTTTGTGACGGATGCGCGCTTCTTAAATGAGATTGATATGGTCAAAGCAGCTTTCCCCGATCATATCAACGTCTTGATTATTCGGCCTTCTGTAATTCCGACTGGAGGGACTGATGGTGCGCACGTCACAGAGCACTTCTCCATTGAACAATCGATCGAAACAACTTATCCATTCCATTCCGTCTATGTCAATCATAATCTGGATGATGTCGAAAAGTGTGTCAATGACTTGTATGCAAGTCTAATCGCATTAGAGGGGTAATCTTCTATATAGAAGATCCTACATATCACATTACCTCTTTACCGATCATACTATGAATACTCATTGTATGATTTTTTATAAGGTATTCTGGGGAGGCTTAAAGAAGATCCTTGCACTTGCGAGGGGATCCGACGGACTTGGCAAAGACGGGAAGATTGTAATCATTATAGAGCTTCTTCTCAATGCAGTTCGTGCAAACCGCACCGTGCTTGTCATCAATCTCATAAGGATAGTTCGAGCAATCGAACTGGAGCTCGCACGAAGGGCACTTGTAATAACTGCCCGCATACGAAGACTGGGGCAAGCCGAGGAAGGAGGGACGAGCACCCGAAGTACCGAAGGTGGAAGGGGTACCACGAGAGCTGTTCTGACGGATGTTGACGGCAGAACCGGTAATGTTGTCACCGTACGAGATAATAGTGTTTTCCTGGAAATAGGTGTTGGACTGAGGGTTCTCGAAGTTCTCGAAACCTTCCTTCCGCTGCTTCAGATAACGCTGGCCAAACTCCAGTCCCACAATGATCAGAACTAAGATCACAATCGCATAGAGTCCATATGTGTAATCCATTTTCTATTGGATGAATGTTTGATTCTGTACTACATTTGTATCATATAAAAAGTATGATTGATCTTAGTTCGTCATCTTTCCAAATACACCTATGGTGTGGAAAGATGCGCCGAAGGTGTCATCGGATCAAGGTAGACAGGGAAGCAGACAATGTCATCTGTCTTATACTCATTCTTGCCATCCACACACGTCTTATCCACCTTCGAATCGCAAAGCATATCATACTGCCAGAAAGGCTCCGTGTTGAGGCCACAGCAACTCGTCTCAAATCGGAAGTTGCTATCCGGCATCGGCTTCACCTTTACCTGCTCAAACATCTTATCAATCGAAAGCTCGCCACGATGCTCATTAATCGGATGGACAGGACGCCAATCAACACGCTGATAATCACCACGGCTCTTGTAATCCGCCTTCCAGATCCCGTCAAACAAGAACTCGGGCTTGTGAATGTTCATCGTACCCCTCAACTCCGTATCCATCTCCGGATCCACCGACGTATTCTTCTCCTTATTGATGAAGAATTTATTGATAAAATAGGCATAAGATGTTTGACTAAGAGGGATGTCATTGGCCACTTGGAAGTTGTTCTGTTGATAAGCATTGAGATCGTGCTCGCGTAAAACGATGGCTTTGTTCACCTTCTTGTCTTCCTTCGTCTCCATACCGGTGATCCGGGAGATAAAGGTCTCTTTACCACTTGACTCTAAAACGCCATCAATCATACGATTGAGAACTGTGTGGAAGAGTAGATAGACAACTGCAATCAAAAAGAGAATGATGAAGAAGATGGTAATTGCTTGAGGTAACATTGTTTCGGTTCTTCAGGTGATCAATCACAAATACTATCTTAAGATGCTATAATTTTGGTGATCGATCAAATGCATCTTCATAAAGTACCTCTCATAAAGATAGAGATAGAGATGTCCACACGAAGAGGCAGGTTTATCTTCAACGGTGTCCGGAATCATCAAGAGCACGGGCGCTTTCTCCATCAAGCGAATTATGGAAGTGGCCCCATCTCCAAGCGCGAGAAAGCGTTTAAACGACGACGGATTGAGAACATTGTCAATGGGGAGTATGATGAAGCCGAAGTGCTGGGTGTTGCCTCTGATTCTGTGGTCAGATCCTCGAGTCTCATCAACTATGAAGCTCTGATCCGGCTTTTTTCAAACGACTTAAAGATGATCCCCGAAGTGAGTGTACAGAGGATTGAAGAGAAAATCTTGGAGATGATCCGTGATGGAGTGCCTCTCTCCGAAGAGTATCAGAAGTTCGCTCTTTGGAAAGGGATCGATCTCTCTTCTCACTTGGAAGAAGCTAAATGATCTTATCAAATAACTTGAGAACTTTCCGCTTCTCGTCATAGATCAAGGTTTGCGCATTATACTTTGGATCCCCGTGAAACTCCACCTCTACGCCCATCTGATTCTGAAAGAACGTCTTCAGATACTTGTGATTCCGAATCTCGTTTCTCTGAATGTCGGTGCAAAAAGGTGATAGGCGAATCTCACACATTGGTGGTGGCGGTTGCAGATTCTTGAGCGATTCCCTTGGAGCGAATCGTCCACGCTGATGCGTAACATCATTGATCAGATTGTATCCCGCTGCGATGATGTTCATCGTGTTCATATGTTGGCAAACGTTCTTGATCGTTTCACTTGACATTGCTCCCTTTAGTGCGTTATGGATATACGGATGATTTGGGTCCATACTCATCTACTATAGTAGTATATGATTTGTATACTACTATACTTATATTTTATTCATCAAATTGGTCCCCTTGTGCCTACTTTTTAACAAAAAGGTTGTAAAGAGATTTTAAGAAGAAGAGGGAGAGAAAGGATGAAGGGTACTTCTCGAGTCGCCCATATCTTTGACTTAGATGACACGCTCATCCGCACCAACTCCCATATCTACGTCTATCACCAAGAATCGGGTGAACTGTTGGATAAAATCAACTCTCGGGACTATGTTCATAAGCGCAGTATCGTCAAAGAGTACTATCAACAAGGTTGCCGAGTCAATACCGATGAGTTTGGCTCCGATGATGCGCTTAGCTACCAATTCCTTTATAACGGCGAAACATTAGAAGAGCAGCTTGCCTTGCTCAAAGAGGTTGTGAAGAAGATGAGGAGTGGGACGGGTTCAGTGGATCTCTATGTGGTGACAGGCCGAGGAAATGCACCTGGGACAATCTCTCGATTGTTTGCGGAAAAGTTCGGGATCGAGATTGCCGAAGAGAACATATATCCCGTCTCGTTTCAAGAGAAGATGCAGAGTCTTTGGGCGGAGATTCACGAAAAGTATGACTCCGGGATTACCGAGTTGCTGACTACCGGGAAGAGTGCCGCAAACTTCAAGAAGAGTTCGTTCTTTGACATCCTGAGCAAAAAGTATGATGAAGTCTATCTCTATGACGATGATCACGATAACATCTTGTGCTTCCAGAACTTGGTCGATGAACTCAATCGTCTTGGATTCGCCATCCAGGCTCACGCCTTTACTATCGGGGCTTAGATTACGGTATAAATGATGATATTCTATGACCAGTTTTGGTGATAGAATAAGATGGATATAGTATATTGAGTTAAGACCGCATCAGAGCGGAGATCATTTGGGACTTGCGAAGGGAGACGCCTTTCCGAGAGCACTTCTTACCCGCTTTCCGCATAAGACGCCGGAGCTGTTCTACGGTCTTTGCCTTGAGAAGCTCGCGCATCTTTTGCCTCTTCTTCCTCTTCGCACCACCTTCAACAGGGGTTGGGTTTCCCTCTTCAAGGGGAAACATATTACCCTCTTGGAATGATGGAGGAGCAACAGTTGCATTGTTACTGGATAATACAGGTTCAGTAGTCTTGATTACAACATTCTTGTTCTTTAACTTGATCAAACTGAGCTTCTTGAATGCATCTTGAAAGACCTTTGTGCCCATAAACTTGTTTAACAGTTCTGATTTTAACTGGGTATAAGAACTGGTTCCAAGGTATTTACGGAAAGAAGGTGCAAGTTGCATAATGTTCATGTTAGATGATCCTTTAAACAGTGGCTTTAAGAGAGGTGTCATTAATGAAGTATTCTTTGGTGATTGTAATATTTTATTTACTACAGATATCACTACTGGACTTGTATTGAATTGCTTTACAAACATACTCTCAAGACGTTGATCAAGGTTCGCTGGTTGTTCATACAATACGTCATAGAATTCTCCCAATGTATAATCAAAATGATCCGGACTCATCTCCTCCGAAAAGCAAGGCATCATCTTCACAACTTCCACAATCTCATCCCACATTGCCGCCTTCCGTAACTCATTTTGGTTATTGCCTATACTGTTATTACTGTTATTCATCTTATAGATGATCGATCTACTATCTCTTCATAAGAGATTTTTCTGTTGGCCAGTTTTTATATCGACTAAAAGTAGTAGTCAATATCCATCTTTGATATTCTGATATGAACGCGTTGCAGCAATTCTTGGCACCTAATGCCGCCGCTGCAAATGGTCCTACCAATAGTCCCCGACTCTCTTCCAAGAGTAAGAGCGTTGGTAGGAACGTGAGTAAGGCAGCTTCCAAAAGTAAGACCAAAGTATCCAGTAAAAGTGCTTCTAAGAGTAAGAGCAAGACGAATACGAAGACAATGAGTCAATCAAAGAGCAAGAGCAAGACAAAGAGCAAGTCTGTAAAAGTAGAGGTCGAGGAGCCGAGCAACAGTCAATCCGTTGCTGAACGCATTGCCGAAGAAGGTGTCCCCAATATGCCCAATGTGAACGCTGCTATGGCCACTGCGTCCAAGAGTAAGAGTAAGAGCAAAGCGGCGAATGTACCTCTCTCCAATGTTGATCGCGTGATTGATGGATATATTAAGTCCCCTCCCGATACTTATGAGTTCTATGACGCTTTCCTTAGCGAAGAGCAAAAGCCCTTCTTCGAAAAGCCCATCGGTATCTATGATCCCCGCGGTGAAAACCTCAACCCTCTTACCGGGCAGCCCTACCAAAACTTATACTCAAATGATGTCATTAAGTACGACAGTGGTGCCGCAGAAGGTGCGATTGTTCCCCAAACTTACAAAAACTGGGCCTATATCTGGTCCAACCTCCCTCTCTATGCCAGAGCCGGTGAAATCATCAAATCGATTCGCGAAAATAGTGTCACTGTCATTAAAGCAGGTACTGGTGTGGGTAAAAGTTTCTTAGCCGGTCGCCTTTGCAGTCAAGCCTTTAACTTCCAAAAGAAAGTCCTGATGACCCTTCCCAAGAAGCTCCTTGCCCGTAAAACCGCCACCGATACCGCCCGAACCTCCGACGTCGTGGCTGGTGAAGAGGTCGGCTATATGTTTAAAGGTGCACACGAGGTTGACAAAGGCGGCAAGCAGACAATGATCACCTTTACCACCGTCGGTACCATCGTTCGTCGCCTGACCGGAGAGGATCCTTATCTCTCAGACTACAGCTGCATCATTATCGACGAGGCTCACGAGCGTTCTGTCCAGACTGATCAGCTGATCTTGTTCTTAAAGAAGGCGATGGTTGAGCGCAAGGATCTGAAGGTCGTCTTTATTAGCGCCACATTAGATCTGGATACATTCAAGAACTACTACAAGGATTTCTCCTTTAACGTCGTCGAGATGGGTGAAGGTACCACCTTCCCCATCAAGGAGTACTTTGAGAAGAAACAACCCGCCGATTGGCAAAAGACCGCTGTTGAGAAGGTAATGGAGATTCTGAAGGCAAAGAAAGAGGGTGATATTCTCGTCTTTATCAAGTCTGGTGCCGACGCCAACAAGATGCGTCAGTATCTGGAGCCTCAGCTGAAGACCCTGGAAGGTGGCGAAAATCCCTACATTGGTGTCCTTGAAGGAAAGTCAGACCCAATGGAAGAGAAGTTTGCGACGGAAGAGTTCGCTTATCGAGATCATCCCGATGCGGATCCCTCCAGGCCTTATACCCGCAAGATCATCTTTTCGACCAACGTCGCGGAGAGCTCGCTTACTGTCAAGGGCGCGACCTTTGTGATCGACTGCGGTTTGGCTTTAGAAGATCTCTATGAGCCTCTCAAGGATGCAAATGCTCTTCTGGAGAAGTTTGTATCACAAAGCGCCATTAAGCAGCGCAAAGGTCGCGTCGGTCGTACCAAGCCGGGTGAATGCTACCACTTGTATAGCGAGGCCGAAATGAATAAGTTCCCCAAGTTCCCCATTCCCTCGATTCAAAAGTCCGATTTGACAATGGATATGCTCGATATTATGAAGATTGAGTATATTAAGAATATTGGTGACCTAAAGAAACTTCTCGGCAGTATGATGTCCCCTCCCAGCAAAGAGTTCGTCGACTCCGCCGTTCATAACTTGTTCGTGAACGGAGCCATCACCTCTGAAAAGGATGACGGTGTCTTGACCGATTTGGGTCGTGCCATCTCCGCCTTTAGCGGCCTCTCGATCCAACAAGCCCGTGCTGTCATCGCATCCTATTATTACCACTGCAAGTATGATGTGATTCCGATTGTAGTGATTATGAATATGATTCAGGGGCGTATTGATGGGCTCTTCCTCGACTTCCGTCCCAAGGGTGGTCCGATGTCGAATGCTGAGTTTAAGAAGGCGGCTCAAGAGTATGAGAAGAAGCAGCACAAGTTTGATAGCCAGTATGGTGACTTTATGACGATCCACAACATCTACGAAGAGTTCCGCGCTTATATGAAGATCCCCAATGAGCTCCCTCCCAATATGATGAATCAAATGGGACCTCGGAATGGAAATGGTATGGGTGCTCCCCAAATGGGTGGTGGTAATCTGAATAATACCAACAATAAGGGAGCCAACAATGTGGTCGACATTCCCATTGAGCGCCTGACCCGAAAGACCGCACAAGATGCTAAGAGGTGGTGTATGGATAACGGTATTAGCCACAGGGCTTTCGTCGATAGCCGCAATAAGTCGTCTTGGGACAAGGTGGGCAATGAGGTCCGCAAGATCCAGTTCACTTTGATGAAGCTTGTCCAGCCTCCGGAGCTGAAAAAGAAGTACTTCAATGAGTACAAGAAGGAAGGCGGTCCCGCTAACAAGCGGGAGCTGGACGCTGAAATTGCCCAATCCAAGAAGGAAATGAAGAGCATCAATCCCGAGGATCGTCTCGCTGTTGACGCGGATCAGGTAAATGAACCGATTGTGGGCGTTAACGGAGAGCCCGTCGATGATCAGATTGGTCGCGCCGAGTCGATTGCACAGAGCCGTAAAAATGCCGAGATGGAGACCGCAGGAATGACCGGAGGTCGAGGCAAGGGTAAGAGCAGTGTGATGGAAGGTGGTTATAAAGAGAAGACGATCTTTCCCAGCTCGATCCAGTATGGCGGTTACAACGCAAAGCCGTTTGAGATCAACTACTTCCCAGGTGCGGTTCCCTTCGAAAAGAAAGAAGATAACATTATGATGGCCCTCGCCCACGGTTACTACTCGAAGCTCGCTAAGCATCGTAACAAGATGTTCTATGAGACTTGCGTGCCGTTAAAATCTACTGAATGTGCCCCGGATCGCGATACTACACTCAGTATGCGTACTCACGCCAAGATGGTGATGTACAACGAGCTCTTTATGCTTCGTGAGGATCAACCAGTCCTGAAACTCAATGTGGTAGGCAAACTCCCTACCAAGGTTCTTGATGAAGTAAAGAAGCTCTATGGCGGTGTGATTGAGGCGTGCTTTAAGGCATCCGCTCGAAGAGCAACAAATAACAGGAACCGCGGTGGTCGCGACCGAGGCGATCGCAAGGGTGGAAAGTATGGAGATCGTCGTGGCGGTAAGTATGGTGATCGCAAGGGAGGTCGCTTTGGTCGTCGCGACCGCGGTGATCGCCGAGGTAACCGTCGTGGTGGTCGCTTCGATAGACGTGATCGTCGTGGCAACCGTCCCAATCGCCCCAATATGGGTCGTAGGAACAATGCCACTGGTGCTGGTGCAAATGTCGCTTCATAAAAATCTCTTTATATCAACACAATTTATCTATAAAATCATATCATTGATCGAATGATATGATGATAGTAGTATGGTAATAGTATGATAATATGGTAATAATATGGTAATGATCGTGTACTAATGACTCTTCACATACTCAATGAAGAACTTCGCAAACTGGTTCTCATACGCGACTTGGACAGTATCTCCAAAGTATTCCGAGACCATCATCTCGAACGC
>JACCDX011908117.1_pt1 | contig 69985 bp, 74 predicted proteins | sample 7449681 | NCBI WGS metagenome assembly JACCDX01 (sample SAMN15323450, study PRJNA562643) | freshwater metagenome | isolation source: river surface water | place: USA:Blue River Watershed | collected 2017-08-18 | reverse complement strand
TAATTTATATTAGATATTGCATTATAATAATTACTCCAATTATATTGCATACTATTATTAGAAGGTGTTGAAAAACTATTTGGAGGAGCTCCAATATCAATATATAATAAGCTACATATATTTTGGTGTATTTTATCAGATATGTTATTATTATCTTTTAATTTATTAACCCATTCCTTATCACCTTCAATTGATGTTATTTTACATATATTATCATATGTACATGCTAAATATGTACTTCCTCCAGAACCATATTCTAAATAATATTTACAGTTTGATAAATATTGTTTAAAACAATTAATCTCATTATCACTCATCATTGGTTTCATTTTTATTATATTGTAATAAAAAAGCCGTATGACTTATACGCATTTTTATTGTATAATTATTATTATTAATAATATTTATGAATGTATTATAATTGAATATATATTTATAACAATTAATAATATCATATGCTTTATATGTTGTTATTGATTCATTATCAGATATATTTATTCTATTTAAAATTACATATTTTGCATTATGTTTTAAAATATTATTCAATATTATATCTGAATTTGGTAATATATCTAATAGACCAGTGCAATATATTATATTATTATATCCTAAGTTATCTATTTTTGTAATATCTTTAACAAAAAAATTATTATAATTCCATTCAGTTTTAGCAGTATTAATCATATGTTCTGAAAAATCATAACCAATATAATTACATAATATATTATTATCTTTTATAAGTTTATATGTTGTTCCTACTCCACAACCTAAATCAATTAAATTATATTTAGACATATTTTCATTTTCTTCTATATATTTAATTAAATATATAAATGATTTCCAATGGTCTGGATAATTAAATAGTTCTTTTCTGTTTAATTCAATTTGTTTTATTGGTAAACGTTCATCTTTCCATTCTTCAACAATTTTATCCATTATACATATTCATTTAATTCATTTTTAAATCGTTCATTTAATTCACTCATCATTTTATTAATATATTCTGGATGTTCATCATTAAAACGCTCTGTATAACAATCTCCTCTTCTTTGTGGTATAAATTCATGAACGCCTTGATATTTTCGTTCAATTTCTTCTTTTTGTTTATCATTACCAATAACCCATTTTAGATATACTGAATTAAAATAGTCCTTAATAACACCACCAGTTGCAAATACACCTGAATTAGAATAGTAGTCTATTTTACGTTTTACTTGATGTGGGAACACATATGAATAATGATAAAACTGAATACCTGTCTTTCTATAAAGCTCATCACTTGTTATATGTTTTCTAATTATTGGATAATCGTAATGAATTGTTGGTGGTCTATGTGATTCCCAATAAGAACCTTTCATAAATTTAAATATTCTTAAAAAATTATCTGTATTATTTTCAAACCCAGTTAATACATTATTAAATCCACCATAAAATGTACAACTTTTTATTCCCATTGATGTTGGCTTTTCTTTAATCAAGAATTCCTTTAATTTAAGAATATCTACAGTTTTATACACTTCATCAGAATCTATCATCCATAAATAATCAATATCATCATTAATATATTTACAGTATGCATTTGCTTGTTCATTCTTTTCATTATATTTACCATGAATTAATTTAATTTTATTATCTGGATCATAAAAATTATCTAATATATTATTTGTATTATCTGTTGATGTTGTTCTACCTCTATCCTGCCAATATTTAACTGGACCTTCTGATATTAATATTTGTTCAACATATGGATATATTTGCTTAATACAGTGCTCTAAAACATAGTCACCTTCAAATACTATCATACCTACTGCAATTTTAATAGGATTATTTAACACTGCTAATCTTAATTTACAATTTGATATTTTTAAACTATTATAATATTCATTAAATATTCTTCTTAAAGAAGGATTATTATATAATTCTCCATTATTTGTAAAACAGTTATATACTGGTAATATGTTATATTTGTCTATATTAAAATCATATTTGAATTTTGAAAAATGTGTAAATAATAGAGGCTGTTTTATATTATTATATATAATTTCATAATTATGTATATTAGATAAATCATATGATATCCAATTCCATGGAGCCCCATGTCCTATATTTTCATCAATATATATTTCACTTAATTTACACATTTTTGGAAATGCATCTAAATATTGTTGGTCTCCACAATTTGCTAATTCTGGATATTTTTTATATAAAACAGCATCATTCCACCAATTTAATACCTCATTTCCTTTATTTGAATTTTTAAAATATACAACACCCACATTAAATTTACCACTTTGTTTTTCATGATGTTTGTTTGCATCATTAAATCTATGTGAAAATATACCTACATCTTTATCACCAATTTCATTATATAGTATATTAATATCATTATGAAAATAAATATCAGAATCAATATATGTAACAGAGTCACAATCATATGTATTCATTACATACTTTGAAAATTCTGATGCTAATGTCCACATATAATATAATTTATGCATGTTTTTTAATAATAATAATTGTTTATTTACTAATAGTTTATCTTCTTTTATAATTTCAATATTTTTATTATCTTTATATATTCTAGATAATATTGTTTCTGTTATATTGTCTGTTGCTAAATAATATATTTTAATTGGAATTGATGTATGTCTAAGTAATGAATCTATTAATGAGATTCCATATAATATATAGTCTTTATCTGATATAATACATATATTTTTCATATTAAACATATTTAATTATATATACTTTAAGTTAATATGAGTTCATTCGTATACTGTCTTCAATCTTCTATAGGAGAAACATATATAGGTGCAACTGTAGATGTTGAACGCAGACTCAGACAGCATAACTGTGAACTGGCAGGTGGTGCACGCAGGACAGGAACTGCTGTCGCAGCTGGATGCACCTGGCAGAGAATATGTCATGTCGCAGGTTTTCCTGACTGGCAGTCAGCACTGCAATTTGAATGGCGTTGGAAACAGCTCTCTCGTAAATTATCACCATCATTACGACCTATTGAGCGACGTATACACGCTCTTAAAAAACTCTTAGAATTAGACAGACCTACTAGTAAAGCAAAAATGTATAGTGAATGGACATCTCCACCAGAAATTATATGGAAATCTGATGAAGCTGAATTTATTTGGATTTCATTGCAATAATTTTATATAGTATTGATTCATACAATGTAAAATTATATCCATCTGGTCTAACGGAATCGAACCGCTGACTGCTCGAGTTATGCTTTGCATAACCGCGGCAAGTATTACTTTCTCGAGTATTACTTAGCTTTGCAATTAAACTACAATCGAGTACTCTACCAATTGAGTTAAGACCAGACATATGAGGATTTCTCCTCACTATATGCCGTAGGATTTATTCTTGATTTTAAACACATTTATTATCAAAATGATGGTTGTCTTATTGTTGTATTATTCTTCTTAGTATTATTCTTCATTGTATTATTCTTCATTGTATTATTCTTCATTGTATTAATTTTTCTTCTTTTTGGAGGATTCATAATAGCAATATTTGTATTATTTGAATTATTTGAACGAGGTCGTTTTAGAGAACCAGTGTATATATTTGACATTTTTGGAATATTCATTATAGTATTAACTGTATTATGTGTATTATAATTTATCCTTTTTCTAGTCTTTTGTGGTAAAGCAGGAGCTATTTTTTCTTTTTTATTCGGATTTTGTAATATTAAATTATCAAATGCAGATGAACATAAACCAATTTCTGAATGAAATGTAGCCACCTTTTCATTTTTACGTTTTTCCTGTCGTTTCATATAATATCCATCAAATTCACCATTTTTACTTAATTTACATAACTGATCTAAAAATGCATAATCTTGATTTGTTGTAGAAGGTTCACTAACTCTATATGGATTACCCTCATTATTTACAGGAAATGGAGTTTTCAAATATTCTTCTCCAATTAATTGCTTTATTGCAGAATGTGTAGATTTATCCATTATGTCAATCAATACTAATGGACGTGTTGGAATCCATCTTTTAACATATGTCATGCCTTTTCTTGTATATGATTCAAGCTCATCTGGACTTGTTGTAAAATATTTATATAATGCTCCACTATAGTCCATTCGGGCATTAGCACCATTTCGTATATGTTGATAATCTGCACGCCATAATGGTTCATTGTAATACACTACTTTTAATTGTTTACCGTGTATTGAAATTCTGTCAAGCTTATTCATTCTATATTTAAATTTGACATATAATAACTATAGTAATGTATCAAGAAATGACTGAGGAAATGCCTAAGAAAATATATCCAACTATTGAAGATGTTAGTGGAAATAAATATAAGAAAGAATCTATACCACGTGCTCTAAGAGAACAAGTATGGATTACACATATTGGTAAGAAATATGATTCACAATGTACTGTTGTATGGTGCAAAAATATAATAACTGCATTTGATTTTCATGTTGGACATAACATTCCTGAATCTGCTGGTGGTGCAACTGATATTACTAATTTACGCCCTATTTGTTCTCGATGTAATCTATCAATGGGTTCTAGATATTCAATTGATGAATGGAATAAACTGTCTCCTGTAGTCACTGCTGACAAAAGCTGCTGTATAATTTGCTGAGCTGCGCTGCCTAAATTTACTGTATAAATAAACTGTAAATGAATCAATCTCTAGAAAACTGTGACCCAACTGTATGGGAGTTATTGAATCAAGAAACAGCTAGACAATGTAATGGTATTGAATTGATTGCTTCTGAAAACTTCACATCTTGTGCTGTTATGGAAGCACTTGGTTCCACATTTACTAATAAATATGCAGAGGGTCTTCCTGGTCGAAGATATTATGGCGGCAATGAAGTTGTGGACCGTCTTGAAATTCTCTGTCAAGAACGTGCCCTGAAAGCATTTCATTGTAATGAAGAATGGTCCTGTAATGTACAGCCCTACTCAGGAAGTGTTGCAAATGCTGCAGTATATCTTGGAATTTTGAAACCACATGACCGCATTATGGGTCTTGACCTCCCTTCTGGTGGACATTTATCGCATGGATATACAACACCATCTGGTAAACGTCTTACTGCATCTTCTACGTATTATGAAAGTATACCATATACAGTGGATGCGTCAGGGATTTTGAATTATGATGAAATTGAAAAGCTTGCGTTAACAGTAAAACCTCGTCTATTAATATGTGGTGCTAGTGCATATTCTCGTGATTGGGATTATAAACGTATGAGACAAATAGCAGTAGCATGTGGCGCATATTTAATGGCAGATATTGCACATATCAGTGGATTTGTAGCAACACAGTTAATGAATAATCCATTTGAATGGTGTGATATTGTAACAACAACTACACACAAGACACTGCGTGGACCACGTTCAGCTATTATTTTTTTTAAGAAACATCTACAACAAATTAATGATGCAGTATTTCCTGGTCTTCAAGGAGGACCACATATGAATCAGATTGCAGCAGTAGCAGTACAGTTACAGGAAGTCATGACACAGGAATTTAGACAGTATATGCAGCAGGTTTTGGCAAACAGTAGGAAACTGTGTCAAGAACTCCAAGACAAGGGATACAGTATTGTAACAGGTGGAACAGATAATCACCTATTTTTAATTGATTTGCGTAAATTAAAAATTAGTGGTTCTCGCATTGAAAAGATACTAGAATATGTAGGGATTTCAGTAAATAAAAATACAATACCAGGAGATAAGTCAGCATTATCGCCTAATGGAATTCGTATTGGTGTACCAGCAGTTACAACACGTGGTATGAATGAACAGGATATGATACAAATTGCACAGTTTATTGATGCAACAATAAAGGAGGGGATTAATATACATGCAGATGAATTATCATTAGCAGAATATTGTAAACAGTTTGAAGCAAATGATGTGTTAAATCAAATAAGAAAAGATATTATAAGTTTTGCTTCAAAATTTCAATTCTACTAAACTCTTATTGTAGAATCATGTATTACATCAAAATCAGCAACTTTATTACCTAAATGCGCAAGAACAAGTCCAAAGACGCGCTCAAATGTGCAACTAAAATTTCCATAATCAGTTCTATTTGGTTCATTAACACATATAGGATATAGTAATGGCAGCATATGTTCTCCAAATTCAACTGTTTGTTTGAACAAATTTTTATGAACTATAAATGCATTAAATAGTGGAATAGTATTTTCTCTATTTAATGAAAGTTCAAAATATCGTGGTAATTCACGTTCAATAATGGCTAATAAATATATTTGAAACCATGAACGATGCATTGTGTTTGTATACGTTTCATTATGTAGTGAAATATAATCATTAATATCAGATAATCGAATTAATTTATTTATATTATTAATTGAATCTTTCTTAAATATCATATCATAATGACAGAATCCCACCCATTTATATTGTTCATGTAATTTATTGCGATATACATGAAATAGTACAGATGCTTCTTTTATTCCATCATTATGATAATCAATATATTGTGGTAATTCCCATTCTTTAATAAATTTGTATGGGCGTGTTGTAGAATATTCTTTTGGTATTGTCTCATTTACTGCAATAAATGTAATATAGGATAGTTCCTCGTCGGTGAGTTGTGAATAACATTCATCTACAATACTTTTATGAAAAATACAGAATATTTGGAGCATTTAATTATATAATATGAAATATTTTATTCAAACATATCTATAGCCTGTTCTACAATTGCATTATAGGATTCATTCAATTCTTTAATAAGGTTTTTATCTGTATCAGGGTTAAGATGTGGAAATTCCTCATATAGTTGTTGCAGTTTTTCCTTTGCTTGGCTTAGTTTTTCTTTGAGAGACACTTTCTTGGAGCTTGTTGTTTTCCATACAATGTTTTCAGTTTTGAATTCAATTGCAAAGCGGTCTCCATGGTCACCATTTGCTTTAACATACCATACATGTTTAGGAATATCATCTGCTGTTAGTTCTGAATCTTCAGGAAGCACAACATTTCGCTTCTTCTTAGTTTGATTCATATTCTGTTCTGATTGTGTAATAATTCGTAGATTTTCTTTTCTATTATCAAGTGGATTTCTATTAATATGGTCAACAGTTTCTGTAGAACCTTTGCCAGGAAATCCATAGCGATTCATAATAATGTTATGCAGATACATTTCTTTTTTTATATCATCAACATATACAGAATGAGCTACATAATTAATCGATTGAATATGTAGTCTAATATTATGTATCTTAATATATTCTTCTTTATCAATTACAAAATATTTATAATCATCTTTAACTTGCAATTTACCAACAATATAATAATTCTCATTATATTCTACTTCAGCAAATGTAATATCTTTTGGAGGTCTTCCTATTTTACTAGTCATTTTATAATTTGTTTAATTATAAAATTATTAGAGTTCTAATGCATTTTTATTTATTTTTAAAAATCAATTTTATATGTATTTTGTATTAATTAATTGTCGGAAGGGTTCGACTTCTTAATTACTGTATGCTAAACCACCCATGCCGCTGATTACACGTAATACGTTGTAGTTGGTGGCATATACGCGTACAGTTGCGCTCTTGCCAGCACCTACAGTTTGGTTGGTTACATATAATTGTAAGGTGGTGTTATCGATACGAGATAAGTTGCAAGTACCAGAAGGTTGGTGTTGTTCAGGGTTTAGAGCGAAGCTGTATACGTTAACACCTACAGCTGGTACGTTAGTGTGGTGTTGGTAAGGTTGCACTTCATTGAAGTAGCGGCCTTCACGCATTTGGAAACGGTCATGGCCGTTTAATTGGAGTAAGGCAGCAGCTACAGGGTTCTTGCCGGCCATACCTTCAACACGGGTTACAGAGTAACCACAGTCGTGTACAGAGCGATCCCAGAAGTCAGAGTAGTTGAAAGGTTGTTGACCCTTGTAGAACATTACATCACTGGAGGCAGAGTCATCGCAGCTTACGAAGGCATCACGTTGTACAACCCAGATTAATTCCTTGCATGGGTGGTTGAAGTTTAGCTTGATCTTGTTGCTGGATGAGGTGATTGATTCACCGCCAGTGAATTGTAGGGTTTCGATTAAGTATTCATGAGATACTTGAGCGAATTTGCGGCGCTCTTCAGTATCTAAGAAGATGTAGTCAACATAGAGAGAAGCAGCTACTAAACCAGCGGCAGCTACACGGTCGCGGATGCGGTGAGTGCTGACAGGGCTGTAGTCATAGCAGAGGTTGCGTAAGTCGTTGAATTCTAAGTTGATACGTACTTCATGGTATTGGAGAGCAATTAATGGTAAAGCTAAACCAGGGTTGCGGCAGAACCAGAATTGGAGAGGGATGTATAAGGTGTATTCAGGGGCGCACATGCGGTTTTGTTCAGAGGTTTCAGGGTTTTCTACAGCAATGCAGTCACCTTCGCAATCAACACCGCTTTGGGATAAGAGGTTGGTTAATTGAGGAACGTTACCTACCATCTTGGCGTAACCAGCTTGCTTGCCGGCTTCTTGGGTTAATTCGTTCCAGATGTGTAACCAGTCACCATAGTGCTTGTCAATGCGTTGGCCACCAATTTCGAGTTCTACACTCTTGATTAAGTTGTGGCCAACCCAGTTTAACCAGCGGAATTCAGCACCTGAACCATCTTCAGGGGCTAATTTCACTTGAGGTAAGGTGGCTTGTAAGTACATACGGTTGATTAAATCACCATTACGTTGGATTGTGCAGGTTACCTTTCTGCCAAAGTTAGGGGCACCATTGAAAGGGTTTTCAATGGATTCAATGGCAAAGTTGGTATGGCGACGATACACAACCTTGAAGAAAGTAATTTGAGGGTTGCCTGTTAAATAGGCATCTTGGGCGCCGTAGGCGACGAGTTGCATTAAACCACCACCAGTCATTTTGTTCTATACCAATGCATTTGAAAAAAAAATAAAATGAGCCGCATCTTTTTAAATTTAATGAACCCTCTTAAACAATTTGTCAACAGTCACATAATAGTAAAATCAAGTAAATGTCACAAAATATATTATTCAAATCAAAATCTACAAAAAAAGTCAATTCAGAGAAACGTTCAACTCTTGATGCAATTCATCAAGAACAATTAATTAAAATAGAAGAGCAAAATGAAAGATGTAAGGAATTAGAGATATTAATTGCAGACATTAATGATAAATTGCAATATGATTCGCCGGATGAAATAATATTAGAAATTACATTACAAAAGTATAAAAAAGAGTTAGAAACATTGAAGAATAGAAGTAATATTATTAATTATTATTTAGAGACAGGTGAGCTTCTGTTTAATTATTATGATATCCAGGATAAGATATCTGCGCAAGCTGCATGGAGAGATAAGTATAATCAGGATTACTTTTCTCCAGAAAATACTGCTGCACGAACAAAATACCTGCGTCCTGGCTCCATCTTTGCTGCTCTCGAGGAAGCTGCTGCTGCTGAGAAACCTGAACAAACTGTGAAAAATACAGCACCACAAGAACATATAGAGACTTTAACAAAACATACTCAATCACGTGATAAAATTTTCGATAAATACCTGCAAATTATTGACCCTGAACAAGCATCATCAATTGGATGTTCTGCTTATGGTGAATCTGAAGGCTGGGCTGAATGTGCAAAATGTGGCGGTGATATGAATTTTTGTATGAATGAAGCATTTATTACATGTCCTAAATGCGGATTTCAAGACCACATATTAATTGATAGTGATAAACCATCTTACAAAGATCCACCACGCGAAATATGTTATTATGCATATAAACGTATTAATCACTTTAATGAATGGCTTGCTCAATTTCAAGCAAAAGAATCAACTGAAATTCCACAAGAAGTATATGATTCTATTCTTATTGAATTGAAGAAGGAGAGAATATCAAATATGTCATCATTAAAATCAACAAAAATTCGTGAAATTCTGAAGAAACTCAAATATACTAAATATTATGAACATATTCCACATATTTTGAATCGTCTTAATGGTGCAACAGCACCAGTAATGTCGCGTGAAAATGAGGAAAAGCTGCGTGCAATGTTTCGTGAGATACAGCAATCATTCCAGAAATATTGTCCACCTGACCGTTCTAATTTCTTATCATACTCATATGTTCTCTATAAGTTCTGTGAACTACTTGAATTAGATGAGTTCTTGCCATGTTTCCCATTACTCAAAAACCGTGATAAACTATATGCACAGGATTGTATATGGAAACTTATATGTGATGATATGAAATGGGAATTTATTAGAACAATTTAATAAAAACATAAAATATTTTTAGTTCATGTTTTTATATTTTTTGAAGGAAGTACACATGTTTAATGCATTGGGAAGCCAACTAAGTTGAAGCCTAGACCTAGACCAGCACCATTACGGGCTTGGGCACCCATGGAAGGTACAAAGAGGTCTAATAGAGCAAAGACGGCTGCAGCTAATACAGCTAGGGTCATTACTTCATCTAGAGGTAGGCTCTTCTTAGGGATGAAGATGGCAGCTACAGCTACAACTAAACCTTCAACTAAGTATTTTACAATTCGGGAAACTAATTCATTGATTGAGATATCCATTTTCTATATTGAATATTAAGAAAATAAGACGCGAAAAGGTGCATGAAAAGTGCTTAAAATATCAGTATGAACCTCATATAAGAAAATGTCGGACATTCAAAACACTAATAATAAGCATATTAATGAGGATTTTTTAGATGAAGACCCGGAAATTCCTAGTCAAAGATATGTACTATTAAGTTTTATTAGTCCTGAAAATGTATTAAGCAAAAAGGAACACTTCTTTTTTGAAAAGTTTCTAGAGGATTATGAAATCCAAACAAGAACAAAATCCTTTGAAAAGTATATTGCAGGATTTGTACAAAAAGTAAACGATGAAATTACTGTTAAATCTGATGCATTAGAAGCTGCTGGTGATATTGAAACAGCTGATATTCTACGTAAGAATCGTCTACGCATTGATGATTTACTAGGCGATTATAATGAATATATTCGTAAGAATCAACGTGAAATTACTCAAACAACCATTGTTGAACAGTATAAGGATTTTCTAAGTCGCAAACAAACAGAATTAGAGGATAAATTCTTATCTCTAAATGATTTTCATACAACTGTACGTGGTGTGAAGATTCGTGGTACATATGCAACGACTGCTGAAGCAGCTTCACGTGCTAAGAAGCTCCAACGTTCTGACCAATATCATAATATTCTAGTTGGTGAAGTTGGTAAATGGCTACCTTGGGATCCAGCTTCCTCTCAAATTGATAAACAAGAATATGCAGAAGAACAACTCAATGAATTAATGAAGAAGTACAAGGAAAATGAAGATGCACGTGATGAATTCTATAAGAATCAAAAGAGAGAACGCCCATCTAAGCAGGTATTTGGTGCAGATGATAATATTACAGTAAGTGATTCTACTCCAAAGAATGAACTACATAGTATGTTTTCTGATTCAGGTGATTTAGTATTAAAGCGTAAGATGGAAGCCGCCGCTGCAGCTGCTGAATCTACAAGCAACTAACCTTATAAAATTATATAATGTGATATATTTGAATTATATTAAATTATATAAAGTAATAAATGGCAAAATCTGATAATGATCGAGTGGTCCGATATGGATTAACAATTGGAGCAGCAATTAGTATTACAACAATTGTATTATTATTATTATATTTCTTACCACAAATCCGAGGAATACCCACATATCTTATTACATTAATTAAATGGACATTTGTACCAGGCTTAGGTTATTGTATTGCTCTTGGATTTAATGCATTAATGCAAAATATTAGTTGTAATCATGTTAAAATAGGTCATATTGCATTACTATCTACATTTACACCTATAGCAATTATAGCTGGATTATTGATAACCAACTTTCTACCATTTTTATTATATCCAATAAGGGCTGCTGCTCCACAATTATCACCAGATGTAGTAAATGGCATTTCAGTTGCATTTGTAACTTTTTGGGGGTCATTATATTCTCAAATTATATCATCTACATTTGCATCAACATGTGTACAATCAAATAATGAGATTTTAAAAGTTACAAATATACCAAATTTAGATGATATAAAAAATATGAGAAATAATATAAATCAAATTGGTACAAATATTAATACTAAATTAGATACTTCACTCTAGAGGAGGTTGTGTACCATAATATACATATTTAGGAACACCCTTCTTAGCAGATGCAGTATTTAATATATAAAAACCTGGCATTAATTCCTGTTGTTCCTGTACTACATCTGTATTAATTTCAGTATTATACTGTGTTCTATTTTTCTTATTAACATTAATTATTGTATTTTCTATGGAACTATTAAATCCATTAATTATTTTAAAGAGAAGACGAACCATAATATAGCTGAATATAGCCCAAACAAAAACAAATAACCAAAATGGAAATGGTGTGAATTTATCCTTATCACGTCCTATACCAAATTCCTTCCATTCACCTTTACTATTAAACATAATAGCCGGACGAAAAAACAATACTATTGCAATACCTAATAGATATAATAGACCGCTAATAAGTAGTATTTTCATTTTATAACCCTACTAAATAATTATATAGGGTTTTCAGAATAATCAATACATTTACTAATAATCATCTTCTCTAGTTTGTACATTATCATATCCATCCTGTGTTGTATCATAATCTGATAAACCAATCATATCATATGAACGTCCATCAGGTACTGAATCTCCATCAGGTCTTGCAGCAAAATCAAATATACCTGCAGCAGCACGCTCAGCTCTTTCAGCATCCCAACGGTCAGCATCATATATACGAATTGCAGATGTGCCACCAACAGCCCAACGACCAATACCTAACATCTTCTTCATTTTCTCAGCAGCCTTTTCATCTTCTGACATCTTATCAAAAAATTTAATAAATTCATCCTTTTCTTTTTCAGAACGTATCATCAACTCTTGTTTAATTGCTTCTGTTGAATAACCCAGTTTCTCAAAATTATATTTTATAAAACAATCCTTTAATATATCATATATTATTCGAATATTTGTAGTTGTATTAGCAACTGTAGGTGTTATATCATTATTAACAGATGGTATTATATTTGCATTGATTGCCTCTGTTAATGGAATAATAAATAGCACACGTTTAATATATTTTTGTAATAATCCAATAGAACCAGAACTAATACCTACAATTGATGTACATAGTCGTTTAATATCACATAACTGTTGCTTTAAGAATATTAATTTATTTTTAATGAAATCACCATTATCTTTACTTATATATTTTGAATATTTTGTTATGATATCTGTGTCTGGTTTTAATATTTTTGTTTTAATTGTTTCTATATGGTCTATACCTAACTTATATTCTGGTTGAATAAATACAATGCTTTCTGTATTAAAATTATTAATTAAACGTGATAATGGTTGAATGAAATATGTCAATATAACTTCTGCTAAATTCTCAAATGATAAATTAACAATATTATCATATACAGCAAACATTTTAGAAGTCATACGTTTAGTAAATTCAGTTTCATATTGTTTTATTATATTTGATAAATTACCCAATGCAATTGCAATATCTGTTTGTGATGAATCATTTGTTAGAACATCAAATTCTTGTCTTGTAGATTGCAGCAGCTCTAACCATACAGCTTTATTAGCAATTGGTGCAGGTGTTAATGCAGCAAGATTAGTGAATAAATCCTTATTTGTATCAAAGCCAGGAGATATATATTTATCAATTATATTTGCACGATGTGTTGCATCTAATAATTCTTGGAAACTTGTTGGTGTAATATCAACTCCTTGTGTTTGTAATGATAATTCTAATTGTTTAGTCATTTCTTCTTTTTCATTGGAATTTGTAGTTTGTAGAAGTTGTGGATGGAATGGAAATACAAAATCACACCATGGGCATTTGAGATTCATACCTAATTCATGTAAATGCCCCATACGTGGTCCTCTAAAGCATACTTTCAAGAATACACGATAATATATACTTTCAGGTGCATCAGCAAGAAGTTGCGCCAAAGGTCTTGGTGTAAAATATGGTGCTAATCGACTTCCTCCACGAGCAGTAGATGGTTGCATTTTACGTTCGCCAATTGCAGGTAATTCCTTCTGTTCTTTCCAAAACTGTCCTGGATTTGCAATATCTGATTTACAGCATGTAGTATCAGCAAATGGAGAACCCTGTAAAATACTGGCTGTCTTCTCTGCTATCTTATTACCTGCCTGTATCCATAACTGTGACTGTATTACCTGATTATCTGATTCAACAACTGGTTCGGCTGCTGCATTCTCTGCTGTCTTTGTATATGGTAATGGTAAAAAACGGTCAGGTATTATTTCTGATAGATTGCCACCTTGCTGTGAACCAAATGTATTTTCCAAGTATTTCTTCTTATCTGAAATACTTATTTGTATATCAGGATTATTAATTATACCACGCAACATAGATTCCATATTTGTAGCAATTTTCTTTTGTCTTGTTGCATCTTGACGTTCTAACTGAAATCCTGTTGTATTCCATGGAGCTTCATTTCGTTGTATAGATGATATAGCACATGCAATATAATTAATACCTGTTTTATCCTCTTCATCGCCCATTGGAAAACCATCAAAACCAGCAGGATTACAACCACGCATTGTATAACGTATTGTAAAATTAGGTATTCTAGTTTGTATTTGTATTAATAAATGTATTGCTGTTGCAATTACAGTAATACGTGATATTAACATATCATAATCTAATGCAGACTTACCTGCTGTTATTTCAGCATACTCTTTTCTTGTAGGCTGTTCTTCAACTATTTTCATTGCGCGTTTAATAATTTTTTTATATGATGTATAGTCTAATACAATACCTACACGCTGTGAAATTTCTTTTGCTATGAAATAAATGACTTTCTGTTGTGGTTTCTTTAGAAGCTGACCAATTGTTTCTTCTATTTGTACATCATTACTTCCTATAGGAACGTCTAATGCATCATTTAATACTTCTTGTTTAATTGCATCTTCATCAACTAATACTGCACGACCCATTAAAGGATTACCTTCATCATCATATTCAAGATTTGTATCATAATCAAGTTCAGCAAATGGTTGTCCACAGTTTCTACATGTATAACTTCCAGAAAATAGGGGTCCTGCAAATTGAAGGATTAATTCCTTTTGTAGAACTTGTTTTTCACGTGGCTTCAAAAATTGCTGTATCTGTATAAATTCATGTAAACATATTAAATGTTTTTGACATTTTGAACAATTAATCCAATTATCTTCGCGTTCTCCCTGATATTTATTTAGTAATTTAACCATAAATTGCATTTTTTCAACTGGGTCAGACAGTTTTTTAATGCTTTGTAACATTTCCATATGTTCACATGCATTCTTAACTGGTTCTGAACCCTTTTCACTTTCCATACTTTGTAGACGTTTAGCAATGTATAATGCCTCTAAGAATTCATCACGTGCAGCACGAAGTTGAGCACGTCTTAAAATAGAAGGGTCACTGCCTAATGTAGCAATTGTTAAATCAGGATATTTATTTAATAAATGTACCATTTTTGCTAAGTCCATATTGGCTAATGTAGGTGCTTGACGACGTAATTCAGATAGTGTTTCCTGTAAAACAGGGTCTGAACGCAGTTTTTCATCTTGAGCAGCTGCCGAGTCAGCAGTTAATATTCCATCAGGAGCAGCTAAATTTGTAACAGCAGCCAGTTCTTCACGCAGTGTTTGTATATACAGTTTTAGATTAATATTATAATTATTTATTTTCTTTTGTAGAATTTTATATACATCAGCTGATATTTCCATCTTTTCAATACCAAATGGATGTAATGCGTTTACTAAATCACCAATTCCATTCATAGATGTTGCAGGTAATTCTAATGAATCAAAATAATCTGCTAATGATATATTACCTAATGTATTGCCTTGTAGACCGAGTGATAAAATACTTGTAGATGTTGGTTTTTCTTCAATTTCATTATTTCGCAGGATTTTCTTCATCCATTTGGGTTCTCTTTGCGAGGATTCAATATCTTTTGCTAATAATCCAGAACGTGTTGAACCAATTGAGGATTCCTCTTTTAATGGAAATAAGAGATAGGATTTTAATGGCGCACTATCTGCTTCCATAAATAGTTTATTACGTCTCTTTTCATCAGGGCGATATTGACTTCCTAATGCACGTTCATAACCAAAATCTATTTTATCAACAAATGGTTGTACAGTTGCATCATGTGTTTTAACCATACCTGGTAACTCTTCACCTGGCTCTACAGAACGAAAGAACTCACCATCATTTACTGCTGTCCATATTTCATTAGTTGTACCTGTTTCATTTGGTATCCATGTATTAGAAAAACGTTTTAATACACTTGGTAACCAAATCCAGAAATTAATATTATATCCTGTTGATGATTCTCCACCAGCTTTACCAGTTTGCTGTGCATCTAAGAAATTAGTTAACTCATCTGCAAAAGGTATTTGATACAAATATTTGGATTGTTCGTCAGTTAATTTATATATTTCATTATCTTCAACTTTATTTTCCTCTTCATCATCCTCAGTAATTTGTTTCTTTTTACCCCACCGCTTCTTCTCCTTCTTCTCAGTTGGCGCATAATATACACGCTTCTTAATATCTAATACAGGACGTCCTAATGGAACATGTACATTATGTAACATATCACGCAAAGTATCAACTGATGTTGATTTAATTTGAGGAATACCATTGGAATCATAATATACAACATCATTCTTCAAATATGATAGAATCTCTGTTAAAATACGAATGCGTCTTATAGCTTGTGGATTTTTCTGTTGTGCAGAATCAAGTGTCTGAAGTAGATCATTTAATGCATCAGCCTTTTGAATATCTTCAGGATATAGACGCTGACTTTGTGGTATTTCAGAGATTTCAAGTAATACAGGAACATCAATGAAACCAATTATATTCAATTCAGTTTCTCCATCTACTTCATCAGTTAACTGTACATTATTTTGTTTAATAGATTGTAGAATTTCTGCATCTGATGGTTCATCCTCCTGTGGTAATTCAGCTACAGGTGGTAAAAGGTCTGCATCAGTTATAATCTGTTCAGTTGATTCTATATTGGCTGCTGTAGTTATTTGTTTTTCACGTCCATTAATAATTATATATGGTAGATCACGAGGTATACCAATAAATTCAAAATTAATATATGATTCATTACCATCTGCATCTTTTATACGAATTCTGTCAGCTGTTTCATTTACACGTACAATCTCATACTGTTCACCTGGATCACCATCAGCTGTAAAAGTATTTAACTGTTGTCCTGCACGAAGATTATTCTGTGCCACAAAACTGTCTATTATTCTCTTTTTAATCATTATTACCTCATTTACACCATATGATTCATCTATATCATTATCAATCAATGGAAAATCATATAATTTATTTGAGACTCCTTCAGGAAGAATTCTTATTAAATCGTTATCTCTATAATATACTATACCAGTGATTTTACCATATTGATTACTATCAATAGATATTCTATCACCTAATTCAATAAGAATCGAATTTTCATTTGATGTTAAAACCGGATTAGTACTTTCTCTATCATCATTCTTGGACTCCTCTTCATTTGATGTATCTATTATGCTAGATTGCTCTAATGAATCGTCAAAATTTGATTCATATTCTTCGCTTGATTCCAATTCAGAAGAACTCATATTACTATTCTATTGATTTGATTAAGAACCTTAATATCTCATATTAATCAATATCTAAAGCAGAATATCATATAATATATAGGTATTAATATATATTATATTAAAATGAGTACATATTCATATGTTCTACCTTACTTTCGTGATTTAATTAAAGAGTATCCAACTTGGGAACAACTAAGTGGATTTCTTACTAGTAGTGAGGGTGGAAAACTCCAAATTTCAATTGATAATCAATATGCAATAATTCGATATGATAAAACAATTTCAAATATGACTATGCCACATGTACGTTGGTGCCGTTCAGTAGTATGGGATACTATTCTAAATCGTCCACTAAGTGTTGCACCTCCAAAGGCAATGGCTGAAGAACCATATGGTTGGTCTATAGAAGAAACGCTTAATAATTATGTATATCAAGAATATTTGGAGGGTGTTAATCTTAATGTATTTATCTCTGCTCATGAACAGGGGCGACCAGTACATCTAGCAACACGAACACGTATTGGTGCATCTGGTACATTCTATTCAAAGAGACCATTCACCGCACTTCTTGGTGATGCAATGGAAGCAAAGGGTATTGCTCGTGATATTGAGAATCTACGTATGTGTCTTGGTCCAGAAATGGAGACAGCTGGGTCTACTGCACCAATTGCGCAGTTTGCATCGCTAATTCTACAGCATCCTGAACATCGTGTCGTTGAACGTGTTCAAACTCCTAATTTATATCGTCTTCATTATGGATATATTGCTGCAGATGGTACAGTACTAATTGTAGAGGATAAGGCAGATATACCTGCACTACCTGCACCAGTGGGCGTAAATACAGTGATGGAATGGTTTACACAGATTTCTCAGACAAAGACATGGGAATGGCAGGGTCTTGTAGTAAAGGATGGACATGGTAATCGATGGCGTCTTCGTTCAGTAATTTATAGAATGATTCGTTCTCTACGTGGTGCAACAAACCGCAATGATGAACGATTCTTTACTCTTCGTGCAAAAGGTCTTGTAGAAACATATCTATCTTATTATCCTGAAGATAAAGAGAAATATGAAAAGTATGAACGATGGACACGTAGTCTTGCCTCAACGCTATTTGATTTGTATTGTAAAGTTCATAAGGAACATAGTAAGAAAATGACAGATATTGATCGTCGTTATCACATTCATCTTAATACAATTCAGGCAGCATATATTTCACAACCAGTTAATAATGGCAAACGTCCAGCTCTGAAGAAGAGTGATATTATACAATATATTAATACAATGCCAGTACCACGTATTCTATTTCTAATGAATTATGATAAAAATAATAGGGGTGCAGCGAAGGTTCACCCAGCTGAAGATTGTGAAATGGCGATGTAGAATTGAGTAGTTAAAAACTAATATAGTACCAATTAAAAAAGTGAAATATTTTTAAATATAATATATAAACAATCATATTTAAAAATACTTAAGAAAATACAGCAGTATATATGTAGTGTCAAATATGGGTTTCGCAATCGGTATTGATTTGGGTACTACTTACTCTTGTGTTGCTGTATTTAAGAATGGAAATGTAGAAGTTATTGCTAATGAACAAGGTAATCGTACAACTCCATCATATGTATCATTCACAGATTCTGAACGTCTAATTGGTGATGCTGCAAAGTCTAATGCAGCAGCAAATCCAAAGAATACTGTTTTTGATGCAAAGCGTCTTATTGGGCGTAATATTAATGATGCAACTGTAGTTTCTGATAGAAAACTATGGCCATTCAATGTAGTTGATGGTGGTGCAGGTAAGCCACTAATTGAAGTTGATTATAAGGGTGAACGCAAACAATTTCGTCCTGAGGAAATCTCTGCAATGGTTCTACAAAAGATGAAGGCAACTGCAGAAGCATATCTTGGTGAAGATGTGAAGGATGCAGTAATTACTGTACCTGCATATTTCAATGATGCACAACGTCAAGCAACGAAGGATGCAGCTGTAATCGCGGGTCTCAACCCTCTACGTATTATTAATGAACCAACTGCAGCAGCTGTTGCATATGGTCTTGATAATAAGTGTGCAGATGGTGAAAAACATGTACTCATTTTTGATCTAGGTGGCGGTACTTTCGATGTTTCACTTCTATCTATTGATGATGGTGTATTTGAAGTAAAGGCTACTGCTGGTGATACCCATCTTGGTGGTGAGGATTTTGATAATAGTATTGTAGACTGGTGTGTACAAGAATTTGGTAAGAAGAATGCAGGTGCAGTGCAAGGTCTGAAGGAATCACCTCGTGCTCTACGTCGTCTACGTACAGCTGCTGAGCGTGCAAAACGTACTCTATCTGCAAGTAATCAATCTATGATTGAAGTAGATAGTCTATTTGATGGTATTGATTTTTCAGTAACTCTAACACGTGCCAAATTTGAGCAACTATGTGATGCTGCATTCAAGCGTTGTATGGTACCACTTGAACAAGTCCTACGCGATTCCAAGGTTGCAAAGGATCGCATTGATGAAATTGTAATGGTTGGTGGTTCTTCACGTATTCCAAAGATTCGTCAGCTTGTACAGGACTTTTTTGGTGGAAAGAAGCTGAATGATGGTGTACACCCTGACGAAGCTGTAGCATATGGTGCAGCTGTACAAGCACATATTCTAACTGCAGGTAAGAATGCAAATGATAAGACAAGTGATATTGTATTACTTGATGTTACACCTCTAACTCTTGGTATTGAAACTGCAGGTGGTGTAATGACTGCTCTAATTAAACGTAATACTACTATTCCTACTAAGAAAACACAGACCTTCTCTACTTACAGTGATAATCAACCTGCAGCAACTATTCGTGTATTTGAAGGAGAACGTCAATTTACACGTGATTGTCATCTACTAGGTGAATTTACTCTTGAAGGTATTCCTCCTATGCCTCGTGGTGTACCACAACTAGAAGTAACATATGATTTGGATGCAAATGGTATTCTAAATGTGTCTGCATGTGAAAAATCTAGTGGTAAATCCAAGAATATTACAATTACAAACGATAAAGCCCGTCTTTCTAAGGATGATATTGAACGTATGGTACAAGAGGCAGAGAAATTTGCAGCAGAGGATAAGGAACAATTCTCTCGTATTGAGGCAAAGAATGGTCTTGAATCTTATCTATATAATCTACGTAATAGTCTTGATTCTGAACTAAAGGAAAAGATGGGTGAAGAGGACCATACTACAGCATCACAACTTGTAAAGGATGGTATTGCGTGGCTTGATGAACATCAGGATTCTACGAAAGAGGAATTTGATGCTAAACAAAAGGAGGTACAAGATGCAGTACAACCTCTTCTAATGAAAGTATACCAAAATATGGGTTCTTCTGGAGCACCTACTACAGATGAAATCCCACAACCAAAAGTAGATGAGGTTGATTAATTATGGTGTTAATAAAATAAATATAATATGTTAATAAAAATATTACATTATTATATTTTAATGTTTGCGTGAAGTTTTACGACCCTTACGAGAAGCTTTACGACTTTTATGGGCTTTCTTTGCTTTACGAGATTTTTTTACTTTTCTTGAAGCCTTTCTTTTACGACTACCACCAAATAACCTACTAAACCAACTACCAGTTTCAACTGCAGGTTTTTCTTCTATAATAGTATTACCCATTGCTTCCCTTTGTTCTGCAGGTACTAATTCTTGATTCTTAAAAGCATTTCTAATAGATTGTGTATTAATTCCTTGTAGGATATTACGTTGTTCTTGTGCAACAGGTGCAACAGGTGCTGCAGGTGCCAAATTATTTCTAAGAGCCATATTTAACATGCCAAATTGTGTAGATTTTTTACGCAGTTTCTTTAATTCTGGATTAGCTTCGCCAGATATAATATTCATTTAATTCTTCATTAGATGATAATTTATGTTGTTCAATACAATGTGGCAGAAACATATTCCATACACGTTCTAACTTTTCTTGTCCCTTTAATGATGATAACCATTCACCGGGTATTGCATCATACCCATAATATGCACCAGCTAACATACCATATATTGCACCTATTGTATCTGTATCACCTCCTAAATTTACAACTAAAATAAGACCATCACGAAAACTGTCTGTATGAGCAAATGCCCATAAAGCTGTTTCCAAACCTGCGACAACATATCCTGTGCTGTCTAAATCACTGTATGCTTTTGATAAATAATTACCTGTAATGATTGACTGTAATGAACTAATATTAGGATGACCTATTGTAGGTGTAAAATCTAATAAGTACTCTGGAGCTCCAGTAAAATGTAATAGTTCATCTTTTGTTCGTTTGCCATATTCATCAGCGCCAATAGCAGCAGCAATAAGCCATCCAAACAGTTCTGTTGTTCTAATACATACAGGGTGTGCATGTGTTGTCAAAGCAGATTCACCGCTCATTCGTGCAGCTTCTTCGCAGTTATTTGAATAGAACATTGGTACAGGTGCAAGACGCATTAAACAGCCATTTGATTGACAGTATTCTTCTATAGTTCTTGCAGGCAAATATCCTTTATTACGATATTCTACCAAAGATTGTCTAATAGTATTACCTACATCAAATGCATAATTAGTTACAGAGTTATATCCTTCAAATAACCATTTTGAATAATATTTCATAGCTGTACGATGGTCAAAATAGGAATAATCACAAATACTTTCTGCAAGACATAACATCATTGATGTATCATCTGTCCATGAGCCTGCAGGTAATTTAAAATGAGTAATATATTCCATTTTAGTTATATGAGGCTCATTCATAGGATATCGTATATGAGTAAATTCATTACTTGCGCCTAATGCATCACCAACAGCACAACCAAAAAATGTTCCTTTTAGAGAGTTAATTATATTATTTGATGTCATTAATAGTATAATTTATTTACGCAATATAAATATTTACGCAGTTGGTTTAGACGGAGCTCTTACAATACGAAGAGTACGAGGTGCCTGAGCTGTTTTATCAACTTGTGGGGTTTGTTGGCCAGTTGCACGAACCCATGCATCGCGATATTGTCTCCAAATTGCAACACAAGCACGAGATGCTGCTGCAACAGCTGAACGTGCAGTAGCTTCTTTACCATCTGCCACACCAATACGTAGAACCATTTCATCACGAAGAGGATGAGGAACTTTATAGCCTGCAAATGTAATTGCTGGTTGTGCAGAACCATTAATATGATTTTCTACAAGCCATGTTTGTAGCATATTACCAAGAGTATGGTCATGACCACGAAATATGAAATCATAGCCAATAACACGAGAATCTGCAGGAGATAGAGTTACTTCTTCAGGTAGAGGACCAGAATCAACATTTACATAACGAGAGCACATGGATTCAGCTACTTCGCATGCACGTCGTACAATATATGGTACATCAAGAACACCAATGCTTTCTACTGTAAAATCAAATGATGTTGGTTCACCCTTATTATTAATTTTATAGACACGAGAGATTTCCATAGTATTGAATTCACGTGTATACATTTGTTTTTTATCAGCCATATCATCATTATCTAGAGAACGAGGATTGACTTTCTTATGATTAATAAGCCATTTATCGAAGTGTTCTTTGATTCGTTGTTCATCATTATCGCGTGTATATACATATGAACATTGCGAAGTTGGAATAAATGCTGCATTTTCGCGTCCTGTACCAATAGTTGCTTTGGCAGTTAGTTGTAGAGTTTCACCTGTAGCTGATTTAGAACCAATACTACGTGGTTTAAGAACGGCAATGAGAGGTGTTTCGCGCGTTTCTTTATTAGGTGGAAAGAATTGTTCAGTAGGGACACGAATATCCTCTCCATCATCATTCTTTTTCCAGATTTCAAACTGACCTGCATTTACATCAATAATATTGTTTTCATTATTTGTAACATTAAGACGAAATGTATAATCATCCCCCTTCCATTTTAGTGGCTCTTTAATATGAATAGGCACAAGTGAAACACGATGTGCTAGAGTTTGATTTGTCATAGGAGTATCATTCTTTTCAACAATAATATCTGAGGGTGTTTCATTATTGTCTGAAGTTCGAAATGCAACTGTTTCTACACCAGTAAGAATGATTCTTCGAAGAGTATTTGCCCAAGTAACATGCGAATCTTCTAGTACAAATGTATAAATTCTATCATCTTGTTGATCCTTTTTAATATTACTAAACATCTTTACTATTGATTATTAATAATAATTACAATGATTGTTTATGTAAGTATGGATTTGATAAATTAAGAGAATCAAATTTATATAATGGTTTGCGATTTAGATAAGATGTATAAAGTCAGTATAAGTCGTAAAGATGTCTGATAAGAAACACATTTGTTTTTATTCAAATAAATGTCAATGGTCCAAAGCATTTTTACAAGAATTGGCTGCAACCCCATATAAGAATGATTTCAGATTTATATGTGTTGACCCATCACCAAATAGGCCAAAACTTCCGGATTGGTTAAAGAAAGTACCTACATTAGTAATTAATGGTGAAAATGAGCCAAGAACCGATGGAGAAGTATTCAATTGGATTGCGCATCAGCGAATGTCAGCATCACAACGAAAATCAGGCCAGGATTCAATGTTAGATGGCCCAGAAGGTTTTATTGCAAATGAAATGAATGTATTGGGTGGTTCAGACCCATATAGTTTTTTGGATATGGATACAAGTGCACAAGGAGATGGTGGATATAGAATTGGTCATTCTTATGAATATATAAATGGTCAAGTAAATAGTCCATCTATACCAGAACCTGCTATGACAGGCATTTCAAATGAAAAGAAAACTAAAAAGGAGGAGATGTTTGATAAACAAATGGAACAATATATGAAACAGCGTGATAATGGAATACAAATGCCAATTGCAAGGTCTTAAATATATTGTGCGTTTTATATACTAACTGAAACAGGTCATTTATTATAGAATGTCAACACTATCTGCTTTTACTACAAATCTTGTTAATTTTTTCGATGAACTCCGTACAACTTTTCCAGAAGAAAAGGAAATTAAGATGGCATATGAGGCAATTAGTGGTGCTAAAAAAATAAACCCACGTCTTCTACTTGATTTATTCTATGAACATGTATATGTTGAATTTTCACAAGCTATTATTAATGAAGATATTCAAGCAATTATTGAAGGAGGACGTCGTAAGATTCAATATCAATTTAATGAAATAATGCCTGCAATTACATTATTTGATAAGCATTGGGCTACCATGTCTGAACCAAATCAAACAGCAATTCTTAAATATATGAAAGTACTTTGTGCTCTATGCAAGAGTTGCAAGGGTCTATAAATAGTCCTGTTGAAAACGGAGATGATTATAGGATATAATTAGAATTATATTAAATTATATATATCTAATTATTTGTATTATGCGCTAAACTATATAAAGATTAATTGAAAGCAACAAGACAGAATGAGTGATACATCACTATATGTTATTTTTGATACGAAGTATAATGAATTCATTTCTGAATTGAAGGAAGTGTTTCCTGAATTAAATGGAGTTTTAATGAGTGCACATCATTTATCTGCTGATGAACGTATACGTAGATATAGAGAAGAGGTGTTACCTGTATCAGGGAATCCAAACAGGGATAGAAAAGTATGTCCTGGTGTTATACTGCCAGGTGTAGTATTGAATGAGCAATTATGGAATGATGTTGGTGAGGCAACACACAATGCAATACATGAATATTTAACTATTCTATCATTTTGCTTACTATTAAATGATGGTGCAAATGTTGAAAATCTGTTACCTGAGGGATTTAATATGGATGCCATGGGGGATTTTATGAATATGTTTAAATCCAAGTTGAGTGGTATTGATTTTTCAAATATTGCCGAGAAGCTGGGTAAACTATTTCAAGGCGCTGCTGATGTGAGTGGTGAAAGTGCTGGTGGTATTCCAGGATTCAAACTTCCTGAGAAGTTTATGAATGGTCATTTAGCACGTTTTGCACAGGAGATTGTACGTGATATTAAGCCAGAAGATTTTGGTCTAGATGCATCTATGTTAGAACAACTTGAAAAGAATCCATCTGCTTCACTTGAGATTTTAATGAATGTATTCAAATCTAAACCAGATTTTTTACAGAATTCATTGAAGCGTGTTGGGAAGAGAATTCAGGCAAAGGTATTATCTGGTGAAATTCGCCCACAAGAGATTGCACGTGAAGCCGAAGAGTTAATGAAAGAGTTCATTAATAATCCGGCATTTGCTGAGTTAATGGAGTCATTTCGTAGTATGTTTGGCTTTGAGGATATGCAATTTGCGAAAGCTGCTGGTAAGGAGGGTTCTGCGCGTTTAGCTATTGTAAAGGACCGTTTACGTAAAAAAATGGAGGCAAAGAAGGCTGCTGCAAGTGGAACTCCTAATACAAATGCATTATTAATTGCACAAGCAAATGCTGCAGCTAATGCATTACTTGCCAGTGAATCACAAGAAAAGAAGAAGAATGCTAATAAAAAGAGAAAATAATAGTACTTTTATAAGTTATTAATATAGTATTTATTAATAATAATATAATAAGTAACATGTCATCTTATAAATGTGATGATTTCTGGATTTACAATCCTTCCATTTTATTTACAAATCCGACTTTTTGTCCTAAATTGACATGTGGTACTGAAGTTGCTAATGTATTCTCTAGAGCACTTATTATTTCTATTATAATTGGTGGAATATTTGCAATTATATATGGTTCTCATTCATTTATAATTTCATTAGTATTAATGATAATAATTATGATACCAACAATGATTGAATTCTTTACATCAAAAGAGGTTGTAGAGGAGAAGAAGGAGATTAAAAAGGTTGAAAGCCCAACACCATTTGTTGCACCAATAAGTGTTGAGGGATTCTCAATGCCAGAGAAGTATAGATATCCTACACCTGCGAATCCCTTTATGAATCCACTGCCTGGTGATGATGCATCAAAACCTGCTGCTGCACCGATTGATGATAAATTAGTAAGACAAGAGCTGGATGATTATTTCAGAATACAATGGTTTAGTGACCCAACAGATGTATTTGGTAAATCACAGAGCCAACGTCAATTTATTTCAATGCCGTCTACATCAATACCAAATGATTTAGATTCATATAAAAATTGGCTTTATGGATTACCTGAGAAAACCTGTAAGGAGGGCAATGGTTCACAATGTCGTGCTGGTACTGATGGAGGTCAACTTCCATGGAATGCAATGGAATAGAATATTATAGAATATTTTTTAGTAATGATTCCATATAGTATTGTTCTCTTTTATCACACATTGTATTAAATGCATCAATATTTAATATTTTGATACCATCAGTTATAATGTTATATTCTGTTTCTGTTGGATAATGTTGATAACGAAGATTAAACTTATCTATATATGCGTTTGTTATAGGTCTTTTACCACGTGATTTATTAGATACATCATCTATTAGTTGTAGATTTCCAAGACGGTCAATATCAATTGAGAACTCATTATAATTAGTAGAATATGGAACAATATGGTCAATATTTTTAACGTCTTGTTCAAGTGCTCGAGGTACACAAATGTCATGAAAACTACTAAGCATTAATAGTTTGAAGGAACTGTAGGGAGGTCTAACTTTATTTTTTATATTAATATTTTTAATATGTGTTTGAATAACATATGATAGTATTTCTTTAATATTATTAACGGTAGGAATAGTATCAAATGTTTTATTTTCTTTTAGTTTTTTAACTAAATTTGGTATATAACTACCAACAGCAGTATATTGTATACTATCAAATTGTTTAAAATATTCTATTTTTAATTTATCAGATTTACTATCAATCATTGTAAATAAAGTATGGTATAATAGTATTTGTTTAATATTTTGTTTTGTATTATTATCTGTTTTATTAACTCTCCAATACATAAATAATAGAATTAATATATTCTTTGGTATTTTTTTATCTGTTAATTTTTTAATTTTACTATAGTTAATAGATGAATTATAAAATTTATTTATAATATTATTTATTTCATTAATATAATCATAACAATCTATTAGAAACTCATTTAATGATGATTGTTTTGTTTTAAAATCATCTCCATATTCTAATTCATATAATCTAAATATGAAGTCTAATTCATTTTCTTTTTTATCACAATTATCTGGAATAAATATATATTTATTTGTTAAATATATTTGAAATCCTAATAGTATTTCAAATAAATTTAATGCATCAGTTACTGAATCTGTAACTGCTAATACTTCATTTGTAATCATATTATTATAATATTTATTAATTTCTATATTAATATTATTGAAATCTTTAATTTCACTTGATGTATATAATATATGACTTGTAGTACATGCCAAAATCTCCTGTTTTGTTAGATGTTTTCCATTTATATTAACTTGTTCATATATATTACATAGTTCAATAAAATCTAAATTTGTAAATACTGATACAGGTATTGTAATTTCCATAAAGTTAATGTTACTCAATTTATCGAGCAATTTTCCAAATAATTCATCATGTTCTGAATTAATATCATAAGATATATTCATATCCTTACATAATTTAGATAAATAACGGTATGATAACAATCTTTTTAATGAATATGTTTGTAGATTATTAATTAATGTTTCACTAAATTCAATAGGAATCCATTCTTTTTTATATTTAAGAGGATGTAATATGAAATTAATAATAGCATTACAACGATTATTACCATCAATTACTTGAAATACACGTTTAGAAGATATGAATTCTTCATTAATAAGTAGTGGCATTACAATTGTTTTATGTGAAATCATAAAATCAATGAATTTATTATCTTCAATATCAGTCCATACTTTCATTCTTTGAATTCTTGGTTTATTAATATTTTTTGATTCATACAAATTAACTAACTGTCCAACGCTCCATACTTTCATTTCACAATGAGTTGACATTTTGTGTTATTGTATTATATTCATCATACATGTATTATAAATCAAATTTTTACAAGCGTTTTTGTGTTTTAAGAAACGGTTTCTTACCTGTACAACGAAAGCTGTGTAGAGTCTTCTTTTTAGTTTTTTGAATTACTGATTTAACACAAATAGCTATTGCACGTGACTCACTATTACGTGAACCCGGTTTATTAACAGCTTTAATGCATCTACAGAAGCGTGCATGAAGTGAATTATCAGAGTGTTTTTTACGTGTTCCTTTCATATTATAAACTCTAATGTATCAGAAAGAAACAAATGGCTGCATTATCAATAAATCGTATGACTCATGTAAAAGATGATATGTGTGGTATACAATCATATTATGCGCAATCTGTTGGTCCAGGGCGTTATACAACAACTAATTTAACACCTTCAGCTCGTGAAGTGAATCCCATTGCAATGGAAAATCAAATGGTGTATGTCCGTGATGGTTATGGAGTAAATAATGCTGCAATTGATGCTGATAGTTCATTAAAGAATCATCCAGTATTCAAAAACAATCGCTGCAATATTCGTCCTCAAACTCGTCCTTTTCTAAGTGTACCATTCATGGGTAATGGTCGTGGTAATGCTGATGTAGAATCAATGTTATTACATAGTCAACAAGTACGTGTTGGTAAGGAATGTGGCACAGTAACTGAACAATCATTTGATGGCGTTTTTACACCAATGGTACCTAGTTTAGAACGTAATATACAGAACCCTAATAATCTAATTCCGGAAGTTGCTGCTGAAGGATGGATTCGTGGTGGTTTACCAAGTAGATTATACAACAGGGATCTAAATCAATAAAGAAAGAAGTCGCAGGATTAGAAATGGCAGGTGTTGGTGCAGATATAAATGCAGCATATAATGAACCAGATAATGGATTATTAAAAAAATGGGATAGTGAGAATCCTCAATTATATGAAACTATGAAAAACTCCTATATTCATGAAAATCCCCAAAGACATCAATTTGGATTAATTGGAGGCAATGAGGTTCCAATAGGTAATCAGGTAAATTCAATTGATATTGAAACAGATTTACGTGGTATTAATCGTCCTAATACATTTGCACCATGGAGACAGTATCAAGTTCCGGTCTGCAATCAACAATCAATAGTACGTAATAATACAAAGGGGTCATTTGAAACATCAGTCCAGACAAAACCATTAAAGGAATATCAAATGTGGTCTTATCCAGTTATGCCAACACCAGTACCATTAGTAAAAGAGGTATATGGAGGTCCTGAAAAATATTAGTATAGCATAATATTATCTTATTTGAGATATAATTAATATTATAAATAAGATATAATTTAATAAAGAATGGATGTACATAGAGCTTTAACAAGTTCAAAATGGGATGATTTCCATATGGTAGATGATAATAGAATTGCAACATATGCGAGTAGATATTATTTAAATGTACCACAAGCACAGGGTCAAGATGCTTATATTGTAGAACCTACAATTCGTTTACAGAAGAATGGTCAAAGTTTAGTGAGTGGTCAATGGAAAACGGATGTTGAATCAGATTTACGTAATTTATCAAGGACCTCAACAAAGGTAAGATGTGATAATTATAATCCTGAAACAAATAGAATAACAAATAATGGATTAAAGAATGCACCTGACGGTAATTTCCCAGTTAATTTTGTAGGACAAACACAGCCAGCATGTACATTACGTGGGTCTGGGTGGAATAGATGGGAACCACTATTGCGTAATCCTCAACAGCATTTTGAAACACCATTTGACCATTTTATACCATCAAGATTATTGGATAAGGAAAAATGCAAAACACATTAATGCTTATATACATCTATTAATGATGTAAATATATTAGTCAAATTGATATGATATTATAGATTAAGATATAATGGAAGTTGTTGCACTTGCAGGACTAGCAGGTATGGGCTATATGATAAGTAAATTTTCATCACCCCGTAAGAATGAGGAGAGTGATATAAAAGAGCGTTTTACTAATTCTACAGTTTCGTCAGAATCAGATAAGATGCAACATCCATTAATGCAAAAAACACAGGGTGCATCATTAACAGGGCCTGCATCATCATTAGACCTGTTCTTTCAAAATCCACAAGGTTATATGTTACCATCTAATCCTAATTCATCAGGTGACCCATATGGATTACCTACAATGTATGCAACACAGCGTGGCCCTACTCCGGTTTCAGCTGCTAAACCAGTACCTATTGCATCAAATCAAGCATTAGTTGAAATGCGTTCTGATGGCATTGAAGAACGTTCTACATATTTAAATGAGGATTCTATTATAAGTCCATTATCTGGGCAGAAAATTTCATCCAATGAATTTTCTCATAATAACATGGTACCATTCTATGGTGGACGTATGAAACAAAATACTGCTGTTGATACGAATACAAGTCGTCTAGATGCATATACTGGCACTGGTTCAACACAAATGAAAAAGCAGGAGGTTGAGGCGATGTTTAATACAGCACAAACTCCTTATGGTAATCCATATGGTCAAGAAGCATCTGCTGAATTTGTACGTTCTCGTATAAATGAATCACGTAATCGTGCAGGTGAAAAACCATTTGAGCCAATTAAAGTTGCACCTGGTATTGGTGAAAAATTTGGTAATTTTGGTAAGGGTGGTTTTCAACAATTGGAAGTGAATGAAATTATGCGTCCTCGTGGAACAGATGAAATACGTACAGCAAATAACCCTAAATTATCATATAATGCTGTTGTTGTACCAGGCCAACATTATGTAGGAAAGAGTTCAGATGATGCAGGTGAAGTTCGTAAATATCGTCCTGATCGTTTTTATGTTGATGAAACAGGTGAACGTTTCTTTGTTACAAATGGAGAGGTCATCAAGGAAACTGCTCGACCTGTACAAATTATGAATTATACAACAAGACCTGAAACATCAACAGAGTATTTTGGCCCTGGTGAAAGTCAAGACCATCAAGATTCATATATACCTGGTAACTATCGTGCACCTAGTACACAACAATATGAAGCTGATGGATTTCGTAATGCAGATTTAACTGGTTATTCAACTAAAAATACAGATGGTAAGAATGCTGATTATGGTAAGAGAAGTTTTGAAAATCGCCCTAATGAACGTGATGCTACTTCACAACGTGTAATGGGTCTCAACCTTGCACCTGCTGATACAATTGCGGTTACTGCTCGTTATGGCGATGATGCACGTCCAACACGTCGTGCTGAAACAATTGGTAATATTCGTCAATCTGGTATTGCAACTGGTTATGCTGGCGGTGTTCCTGCAACAACTGTATGGGACCCTGCTGATATTGCACGTACAACTGTCAAAGAAGGTACTGTGGCTCGTGACTGGATTGGTATTGCTGCACCTGCATCTGCTCCAACAAAACTAACTGTATATGATCCTGATGATATTGCAAGACATACTCAAAAAGAAGGTCTTTCTAATATTTCTTATTATGGTGGTTCATATAGTTCAGATGCACAGGATTTTGCCAGTCGTGAAGCATATGGCAATGCAAGACTTAATACAAGTAAGGAGAAGGTTGCACAACGTAGAAAACCTATGGCAGGTAATGGTGGTATCGCTATATATAAGGGGGATATACATCAAACAGCACGTAGACCTATTGCAGATGATTTGAATGAGCGTTCATTAGCTCCTAATGTAATGGGTGGTGTAACTCCTAACATTGATGATATTGGTCAAATTAAATATAGAGCTCCATTAAATCTTGATATATCTGCACGTAATAGTCCAGATATAATAGAATCGGTTGTTAATAATCCATTACAACAAAGTATACATAGAATAGCTGGTGGTGGCCAGAATACTCTACAATTAAGTTCAGGAAAAATTAATCCATCTGATGCACAACGTGCTATGTTCAGAATGTAGTTTGCTTCATTTTAATAATTGCATATGTTATTGTTGAACCAATTAAACTTCCAAAAATAATACCAGTAAAAAGACCACTGTTATATTTCCCTTCACCATATTCTATAATAAGTCGACGTTTTGTATTATCATCAATCATTTTAGTATTGTATCTTAAAATATTTAAGCTATTTTAAGATATAATATAATACTAATTAAAGTATAAATATGGATAAGACACCTCCAATAATAGTTGTTGGTCCAGCTGGATGCGGCAAGGGTAAATATATACAAGATATTGCTACAAAGGAAAATAGAGTATTATTAAGATGTTTTTGTAGAAAGGATAGAACATTGCGCGAGAGTCGTGCAAAACTGCATGAATGGGCATTTCGACGTGAATCTAGTTTAGTATGGTTAGAGGGTACAGATGATTTAACTCCAGAAGCTCAAAGCTTTCTTCGACGTATTTTAGAAACATATTCTTCTTCTATTAAATTCTGTCTAGAATGCAGAGAGATTGAACGTCTTCAGGAACCAATTCGTTCACGTTGTGAAATTGTTAAAATATCTCATAATATATTACCTATACCAGCCGATTTTATTGATACTAATAAATTCTATACATATAGACAACAAGAATATTATGAATATATTAAACAACATCCTATTTTATCAGTACAATACAATACATCTATAAATAAAATTAGAGATGCTCCATTAAATAATTTGAATGTTATGGATGATATTATATTAGGTATAAATCCTTTAATTAAGATTAATACAGTATTTAATATATCCCGAAATGAAGATATAGAGGAAAATATAAGGATATTTGTAACAAGATGTTTGTTGATGAGAACAAATCCATGGTGTTTACTTGCGTATATTTTAACATACAATGAACCGAAAGATATCGAAGAATACAATGGAAGATAGTATATTATCGGCTTATTCCGAAGCAAGAACTGAGTATATGCGTCAACTTTTAATGCATATAAGTCCTGTTTATTTTAATTTTTTCCTTAAACTATATGACAATGCTAAAGATTTAACGCAACACGATACTAAAAAACGTTTATGGCAATTTCAAACATTACTTGCTGAAATTCCTGATTGGAATATGGAGAGAGTACGTACAGAAACAACTAAAATAGAGAGAGATTGTGATTGTGATTATCTAGAAGACTTATTAACGGCTGTATTCCTTGCATATACTAAGGTATTAACGGCAATTCGATTAAATACTAAAAATAAACGTGTTAATATTACTATTCCTAAAATAGACCATTTTCTTTTTAAAGCATTATGTGAAACATCAAAAATATTATGGCAAAACACATTTTTATTCCGTGAAGATGTATCTAATTTACAGAGACAGCAAAACTATCGTGAAGTTGAAAAGTTAATTAATGAAGGTATTACACAAACTGTTAGAACAATGACACCTGTTAGAAGTATTCTTAAGGATTGTATTACTGATATTGAGGAACATGATGATACACAAAGTAAGATTAATGCAGAATCTAACCCTTCTGAAACAAATGCAGTAATACAGGAAAATGTACAGTTCCCAAATATGAATGAAGTAATACAGCAAGTTGATGAAATACAGCCAGTACAGGAGGACAGTACAGTAAAACAGGAAGCAGGAGGACAGGAGGACAGCACAGGAAATCAGGAGACAGCTGTACAGGAGGACAGCACAGGAAATCAGGAGACAGCAGAACAGGATAAAGTTATTGATGTATCTGAAAAGGAGCCTTCAGTTAAATTTACAAACTTCAATACAGTATATACTATTGATGAACCAGAAAATACAGATATTAAGTATTCTGATCCAGATTTAGAAAGTGTTAATTCATTTGAAACAGATAATTCTGAAGGAAGTTTAGAATTTGAAGATGATGATTCTAATTCTATAGATGCTGATGTAATTGATGATGATAAAAGTGTAGAGGCTCTATCAATGGACGACTTTAGTACATTAGATGATTAATATGTATACATTCTTAGCAAAAAACACACATTTGCCCAGATATAATGAATAAGCAATAAATGTGGTTATATAGTTCAATAAGAATTTTGACTCCATAATAAAGGTTTATAAATGGATTATTTACAGCTGTGTATATATTCTATAATTGGTGCTATAATTTTCAGTATTTTAGGAGCTATAGCTACTAAATACCGTGGTGATAAGACATCATCGTCAACTATAGGACGTGATGCAGTATCCGGTGCAATATTTGTAGGGTTCTTACAATTATTAATACCTGACTATTTCCCTATATTTAATTTTGGCAATGTTATTGAACAAGTTAAATATATTGGCGGTTCTGAACAAGATATGGATTTACAATTTACACTTCCATTAAAACATTAAATAAATAATGAATACACAATTTCATTATTAGGAATATTAGCAGTATATTTAAAATTATTAAATACACTGGTATTTATTTGTTTAGAAGGCACTGCTCCATGTATATATGCTGCAATATGAACATATAATTCAAATCCTGGAAAGCGATGCTCGTTATTTTCATCTACATATATACTTTCCTTATTATCATCTACCATCCATGACCATAATAGATTATATAATGGTGATACTGTTTCTTTAATTGTTTTTTTGCCGTTTATTGATAAAACATCGGCTTTTTTCTTTTCAGTTGGAGCAGAATCATATAGCCCTTCAATTAAACTTACTGCAAAACGACATAAATCAAATGAGGGATTTGGTTCACAAGGACCAATACAACTTTCACTATCATCAATATTATATTGTCCATATGCATCATTACCATCACGATAGTCATCACTAAAAATTGTATTATTATCCCAATTGAATGTCGCACGACCAAAATCAATTATTTTGAAAATCTTTCCATATGTCGGCACCTTATATTTATTTCCTGAACGACTCTTATAATATAAATATTTTTTATCAGTATTTGCCCACATTATATTATTTGTATGTAAATCATTATGTATAATACCAAATAGTGCCTGCATTTGTGTTAGTGCTATAACTACTTGAAATATCCATGCAGTCCATATAGCCTCCTGTTTACCATTTAGAATTCCATTTTTAGTAACATATTCATCTATATTTAATAAATCATCCATTGTACCTGACATACATTCTTGAAATATTAACATAACTGGCATATCTGAAATATCAATATTAATTTTAATATTGTCTTCATTATATTTGGATTCATTTTGCACATCAATATTATCACATTCAATATCTGTCTTAATTGAACTGCATTCCTCTATATCATCTGATATATTATTAACTACATCACATTCAATATCAGTTAGCTCTTCTACACTAATTGTATCAGAATCTGATGAATAACTGTATAATTCATCATTATCAGGTTGACTAATTAATTCAGCAGGAAGTTCATTTATGGATATAATATTATTTGATAAATCAGTTACATATAATTGTTTTCCACTATTAATAATTTCCCAAAACCATGAATGATATTTAAGACTATCAAAATCCTGTGTAATATCATATTTATACGTATTTGCTACACCCATATATACATCATATTGTTTAACAAAATGTGGCGAATAATTATGAATAGCTAAATAACTCAATAATGAACCAACTAATGCATCAATATATGCCTGATTTGTTTGAGATGTTATTGTATCATATAAATTATAGAAATTATTACTGCATGGTAGTGCAATATTATTATGTATGGTTGGATTTGTATTATAATTACCCATGATTTTCTCAAATGGATCCAATATATGGACCTTTTTACAAAATAATGTTTTCTTCGAATTATCTGATAATTCTACATTATATTCCTTGTGTTTTTCAGATTTTTCTATTGATGTAATTGCGCCTCCATTAATGGAAATATTCTTATAATTTGTAATGGGTTTCTTAATACAATCCTGATTAAAAATCAACTCTATACCCGGATAATATGATTGAATTGCTGTAACATCAAGTATAGTTTGTATTGATTCTTCTAAAGTTGCAGGGATTGGTTTCTCATGAATTTGCTGACTTGCTAAAAGATTATAGAATGATATCTCTTCAGAATATTCCGAATTAGTACTAGCCATGTTAACAATTATTCGGGGCTTTTCTAAATATATATAACGCGTTGGTTTCAATATTCTATATCTGATGTTATATAATTCATAAAATTTTCTTAAATTACTGCAAGCTTATAATGTCAAGTGGAGGTTCAAATCCAACATCAGCAATGTCACTCAAAATGAAAAAATTCGATATGAAATCTGTTCCACAAGATGCAGTAGCCGTTTTCATTGGACGTCGTCGTACTGGTAAATCAACCCTTGTTCGTGACTTACTATTTCATCATCAAAATATGCCTATGGGTACAGTTATTAGTGGTACAGAAGAATCAAATGGTTTATATGGAAAAATGATACCCCCTATCTTCATTCATGGTGAATATAGTCCTTTAATTTTAGCAAATTTTGTGAAACGTCAAAAAATGTTAATGTCACGCATTCAAGCAGATGAACAAACATTAGGTCCCAATCGTTCCAAAGTTGACCCACGTTCTTTCATGATTCTTGATGATTGTATGTACGATGATTCATGGACACACGATAAAAATATTCGTTATCTTTTTATGAACGGTCGTTGGCTCAAGGTATTCTTTTTAATTACTATGCAGTATCCACTTGGTATTCAACCAGCTCTACGTACAAATGTAGACTATGTATTTATTTTGCGTGAACCATATTTGAGTAATAGACGTCGTATATTTGAAAATTATGGAAGTGTATTTCCTACCTTTGAATTCTTCTGTCAAGTTATGGATCAATGTACACAAAATTATGAATGTTTAGTAATTAATAATAATACACAATCAAATAAATTAGAAGATGCAGTATTTTGGTACAAAGCACAGATACATCCAGATTTTAAATTAGGCGCAAAGGAGTTTTGGGAAGAATCAGCACGTCGTCAACAAGCAGGTAGTATGCATGAACGTGAACAAACTACATGGACATCAAATATGGTTGGTCCTCCTCGTGGCACACAAATTATGGTTAATAAATCAATGCAGTAAATTTAAAAATCACATTCATTAATATAAAATGGCAGGTCGTACGAAACATATGAAATTAGGCGGTATATTTATATTTTTCCTAATTATTGTAGCATTAATACCATTCATGTATTCCTATTTTGGTGGTAAGGGTAAGTTCTATTCAGCATTTACTGATATGTCGCAAGTAACAATACCTTCTACATTACCACGTGAAGCTATGATGTCTAATGATTATTCTAAATTTGGAATATGCAGACAAGCATCTAATGGTCAACCATGCAGTGAAGGTACATTTTGTGATGGTGCAACTAATACATGTCAACCACGTTATGTAGCATAAATATGTACAGCTTGACCCAAATATATCATAATAAATTTAATGATTAAATTATTATGATATAATTTCATAGATTAATAATGGATAAGAAGAAGTCAAGTAAAATCAAAATTCCGACCACGTTTGAGGAATTTACTAAATATAAATCGAAAATGCCAAAGTATTATACATTTGACAATGATGGTAATGCAGTTGTATATGATAAGGATGGTACAGTTTTGCAAACTATAGATATACCATTTTACCGTTCAACTGTTTTTGAGGAAATTGATGCAATGGAGAATGAAAGAAAAGAATTAGTATCAACTGCTGAAGATGCTATGGAAATTGCACAGGAAAAGCTAAGAAAAAGACTGCAAGAATATACTGATGGTAAACGTTCTGCAGCTGCTGTTGTACGTGCTAATATTGCTGTAGAAGAGGCTGATATTGCTAGACAAATTGCAAAATATCCTGTGGAATTTATTAATGTAATTGATACAATTGATAAAAACAAGGTATTGTATGACCAAAAACACGATAAAAGAAAATTAGGGTTTCCATTAGTCTGTAAAATAGCATATCCACATGATTTGGCATTATATTATACTAGAGAGGGTGATGCTCCTATTGAAGATGTTGTTGAAGGTACAATAGAAATTAATGATGGTGAAATATACTTTGATGACCCTGAAGATGCTGAATATGGTTATTTGAGTCCTTATTGGCCAGTTGATTTTGTAGTTGGAACTACTGAATATTGTATGGCTGGTCAGGCAGTAGCAGCAGAGATTGCACAGCGTATGGGAGAGGATGAATACAGGAAGAAAATATTAGATACACGTTCTCCTAAAACAATTCGAAAACTGCGTCGTGATTTACAAAAAGCACGTGGTAGCCTTGACCAAGATATTCTTCGTGAAATACATATAGCAGTACAACGTGCAAAATTTACACAACACAAAGAATTATTACAAAAACTACTTGATACAGAAGATGCTCCATTAATGTATGCAAATTCATCTAAATCTGAGGGTCTAGGACGTACATATGAAGAAATAAAGGCGGGTTCAAGACCAACAGGTACTAATTTACTTGGTACAGTATTGGAGGAGTTAAGAAGTGAATTACGTGGCTCAACTGATGATATAGATACAATTATTGCTTCATCTCGTGCAGAGGCAAGAACCAATAAAAAGGATGGAACAATTAGTGCTGAAAAAGCTGCACAACGTCGTCTATTCTTTATAAGAAAGGGTTCTGCAACAGGTGCGACAGCCTAACCTTGGATAGGATACTGTATCATTTTATCTGCATTATCATTGCAATTTACCTCTCTTACTTTGAATTTATAACAACTATCATTTGTATCTTTATAAACTAACTTACCTACATTATCTGGATGAGGATATTTGACTACCTCTCTTTTTTCTGGTTTGTATACAATAAGTATAATACCACCTAATATTATACCTAATAATAAGTATTTCCAATCAATATGTTTAAACATATTAAGTTCTACTTATTATAAATAATAAATCCATTAATCAATCAAAGAAATGATAATAGATATCTTGAAAGACCATAGATTTAATAAAGCATTTAGTTTATTATTAGGCGTCGGTATTATTATTATTATATTTAAACCAATGTGTAAGGATAAAGAATGCATTAGGGAAAAAGCACCTACGGTATTGGAAATGAAAGATAAAGTATATAATCTAGGTGATAAATGCTATATTTTTGATTATGAACATATTAAATGTCCTGAAAATATGCCTATAATTGAGCCATTTATGGAAGATGATAATACTGTTTTATTGAAAACGGATTCAGTTAATAAGATTGCATATAAGTCGAATGTTACTAATCATTCCGAATCATTTAAGACACAATTTGCAAGAAGATAATTGTGCGTGTGACAAACATATGTAAGAACCATATTAATTATTAAAAGAAATATGTCATCTGCTGGTACATTAATTAGTGATTTAGGAGGTGGTAGTTCATCAGATGGGGATTTAGTACAACAAATCTTTGCTGAAATGAATTCATCTAATGAAAATTCTAATACAAATTTACCTCCGGCTCCTTCAAGCAGAGCAGTTAATAAGATGATTCAATCAGGCCCTAATCCAAACACAACTGCAATGCATTCTATGGATGGTATGCCTCCACAGGCCCATATTATAGGTGGTCATCAACCAACACCTGCAGATTTTGCACATATGATGGGTAGTCAAGTAATGTCGATGGGTCCAGTAAGTATGGGTATGGGTGGTGCAGGTGGTTATTATCCTCAACAAATGCAGCAAATGCAACCACAATATATTGCAAGTCAATCTGGAGGTGATATTAAACAATTTATTGCAAAGGAACTCAAAACACCAATCCTTGTTGCAATTATTGCATTTATTATGAGTTTACCTGTTGTTAATACTATGGTTGCTCATTATTTACCATCATTAATACGCGTTACTGGTGAATTAACAACATCAGGACTTTTATTAAAAGCTGTTGTTGCTGGTGGTCTCTTTTGGACATTACAACGTATTATTGTACCATTATTAATGTAATTACATGTATTTCAATATATTCTATATAGTTTATACTAATAAATAATAAATTAAAGTATATAGATTATACAAAATGAAAATTAAATCGACACCTGGTTTACGTATATTTGCGATAATTGTATTAGTATTCTACGGCTTATATGCATTAACTACAATGGGTATGACTGGAGTATTATTCTCTGCTGCAGTTGGTTTCTTCTTATATGGTTATACTGGTAATTTTGAAACGGCTGCAATGGGCTGCGTATTAGCTGGCGTTGTATTATATATAATCACAAAGGTATTTTTAAAGAAATCTATTGCTGGTTTCACAGATAGTACTGAAGTAATTGCAAAGCGTATTGCTGAAATTAAAAAACCCATGGTAGGTTTTTCAGAACCAGAAGGTATATTATCATCTAGATTTGCAGAAGCATTTTCTGATTATAGACGTGTAGAAGGTTTTACTGATGGTTCTAATGAAAGTAAGGGTGAAAAGGAACCTGTTGAAGGAAAAAAAGAGGAAAATACTGCAACTGCTGAGTCAAAGCCTGCAGCCGCTTCTGCTGAAGCTGCTGAAAGTTTTGAAAATAAAACTGCAGAAACACCTGCTGGTTTAGATTTCCTGTTCAAATCTGGTGAAACACCTACTGAAAAGAAAGGTGGATATCATATTGATGCAGGAACTACGATATTAAATGCATTAAATGGATTAAAACCTGCACAAATTGAGGCAATGACATCTGACACACAAAAATTAATGGAAACACAAAAGAGTTTACTTGGTATGTTAAATACAATGAAGCCGATGTTAGCAGATGTTAAACCATTAATGGAAACATTTGGACAGATGTTTACAAAGTAAACAAGACTTCTTCTAGATTCATTCTAGAACAGATGTTTACTAAATAGACACCGTAAAATATAAGATACAATAATAAATGGTATCAAAGAAGTGTGCACCTGGTGTATTCTGTATTACTAAATCAACAATATTTATATTAACAGCATTAATAATTATTATTGGTTTATTACTTGCAATATATAATGATAATAGAAAAATAACTACTCGATACAATCATTCCGAACGTATGGAGCGTAGAGAACGTCCAATACATATTAATGTTGCATCAAGTGATAGTAGATATTCACAAGCACCACAGCCATTACGTGATTGGCGTTCACAACCTGAATTACCTCCAATGGGAGCTATTGCCGATGTACCATTTGGTATTGCAACAAAAGGCATGCCTGAGAAATATCAATCAATTGGTGTATTAACTACAGAATCAGGTGATACTCTGCCTCTATATGGACGTAGAACAACAATGGGAGGAGACCGTTGGAATTATTATACTAGAACTGATACATATAATCCAGTACAGATACCAATACATAATGGTAAAAGGGATTGTACAGAGGATGTAGGGTGTTCAGAAGTATCAAATGGTGATATATTGAGTTTACCAGTAAAGGGTCAAACAGGTAAGGTAACTATATATAATAATAGTGGCCCTCGTTATTATCCAGGATTATTATAGGAGCCATGATATGTGTATTATATGATAGATAAATGAGGTATATTAAATAGTAATATGCCACAAACAGATAAAAAATGTCCACCCGATGGCAATATTGGCTTACCTATTGAAATAACAGGAAGTATTGGCGCACAGCTTCTAAAGTCAATTACAAAGGAAACAACATCAGTATTTCAATTTATGGAAACACGCACAACACCAATGTCTCTATCATCATCAGGATTTTTTGATGAATCAGATAAACATACAATTATAGAATCAGGAGATTTATATACATGTATTGGTGGTCAAATATGTTCACCAAGTAGACAGATTGATGCATTACCACATAGTATAGCAACAAGTGTAGCTGAATTATGTTTATGGTTTAAGAAGAAATCGAATCCATTAGAAACTATTGTAGTAATAGTACCTATATATACAACAAATGATTCAAAATATCATACACATCCTTCTATAGGACAAACATATTTACAATCAATGGTTGGTGTTAGTAAATATATAAATGTTGTTGCTGAAGGTGGTGTGTTAATGGTTGAGAGAAAAAAACCGAAGAGTTTAAATCAATTAATAAATAGTTTTGAAACGGATTCAGCATTTACATATATGACATGTATTGATTTAAAAAATGGAAAATCTATATCAACACGTGTAATTTATTTTCCAGGTTCATTTCGTGTTCATGAAACATGGTGGACAAATTGGATTGATAAAACATTTGAAACAAGAGATGCTAATAATAATGTTGTAAAAGGTATACCTCCTGTTAGAAAAATACCTGTATCATTATATAGTGGTACAGAATCCGCTGCAAGATATGGATTAGTAAATAATGTTAAAGGACCAACAACGTGGAGTTCTATTGGGCTAATTGACAGTGGTTCAATTAGTATAACAGATGCAGGATTTATTAAAAGATTTTCATATTTACCAATTGGTTATAGAACATACAGTCAGGCAGTAAAGCAAAAAATGGAGGAGGATAGAAATAATGCAGTATCACAGTATAGATGTGTTAGATTAAATCCTGGACAGGATGTAGTTAATGGTTATGTAACAATTGATCCATTAACAGGTAAGAAGACATTAGACAGGGTGATTGAGGATCAAAACAGTGAATTTACACAGGAACAGCTAAAAATGGCAGCATTAGATGATCAGGCAGCAATACAGCCAGGAGATATTGGTAGAACAGTAGCAATTGTAGTTGGTATTACAGGTGCAGTTGTTGTTGTTGGATGGATTATATGGAATATTGTGAAAAGATTTAAGAAGGATGCATTTACACCAGCAGATGCTGCAAAAGCTGCTGCTGCAGCTACAGCAGTCACAGCACAAGCTCTAACATTATCAGGAAGTACACCAAATATTGTTAAACAATTGATTGGTGTTAAAGATATAGTAGGTCCTCCTAAGGAAAATAACCCTACGGCTCCACCTTCCAATAATTAAGTATTATATATATAATAATTAATACAATGAAAAAAAATACAACACTATTTATTCTAATACTGTCTTGTATTTTTGCTATTATAATACTTTCCATATATTTATTTAATGGAATATTATATAATGTATACACTAAATCTATTGAAACATTTGAGAATCAGGATTCAAATATAGTGGTTAATAGTTGTCCATCATTTTTAAAACAATTTTCTGATGCAAATGGCGATGTTTTATGTTGCAAAGGAGATATAAATGGTCGTAAATGTAGCGGTGATATAGTTTGTGCAGTATCAGCTACATCAACTAGTATACCATCATGTAAGGTTTATCGTGCAAAATATTTAGAAGAACAGTCAACCAAATTCTGTCCATCATCAATGCCAAATTATTATGAAAATACACAGTCAGGAGTAAAAGGATGTACATATGGAGGTGTCAATGCAACTGGTGAAGCACCTGCAACAATTAGTCAAAAAACATGTATAGTGTACTCAAATAATGAAAATACATTACATAATGAAACCAGTTGTCTTACACAGAAAAGCTTAGAAAAAATGTATGTTCCAACAACAGTAACAGATAGGAAACTAATTAATGTAGGAAATAATTTATCTTTGCCATTAGCAACATATCTTGATGATATGAAAATGCCGCGACAATGTACTAATAAAGATAGTATGATTAAATACTATAATTATTTAATAAAGGTTGCTAAAACGAATGAAGAAAAAGTTAGATTAGAGAAGGTATTAAATGATATGATAAATAAACATATATTTGTATGTGAAAATGCTCAAAAAGTATTTATAGATAAATCACTGTCAAAATCGGATGCATTATTTCTTTAAAATAACTGTCTAGCTGCCTGCTGCCAAACAGTTCCTGCTGCTGTGCCGAGAGGAACTGTCTGATTAAACTGTCTGCCTGTTCCTGTAAATTCATTTGATTGCTGCGAATTCTTTGGTAAATAATCAATTGTATTATAGTTAGGGTCCTCATTATCAGGTATAACAATATTTTCAGATTTAGGAGCTGTAATATCACCATCTATCATTTTTAATGCTTCAGTAGAATCAACATGTGATTCACCACCACCTGTCATTTGCTGAACAGCTGCAACTTTGTATTGATTTCTTTGATAGAATATAGAAATTATTGCTATTAATGTGAATAAACCAGGTATAATACCAAAGTATGTGGCCACAATTAATGTAATAATAGTAGCAAATCTAATAAAGAAGTTATCAAATGCTAATAATATTTGAGATGGCCAAAATTTGATAGTTAAAAAAATGAAGATACTAATCGCCGTAAAGAGAGTGCTACCAATATATTCCTGTGATACTTTCATTCTACTTAATTAGTTATCATAGAATGTCAAATAAAAGTCCTGCTGATTTAGATCGTGTAATCACAACAAAAGGTTATGCAATTAAAAAGTCAATACTTACACCAAAACAAGTTGAAGAACTGCGATTAGAACTTACAGCAAAACCAAAAGTACCAGATACATTTCAAAAGATGACTGCATCATTTGATATTTATCGTGAATCTGCTACACGATTCTATATACCAAGACAGTATGGTATTAAAAAATATGGTGCAGCTGAAGCCAATATAGTACCGGATGGTAATAATCTACCAACTAATATTGAATTCATAGGTAAACCATTCGATTATCAAGTGGATATCATTAATAAATTCTTTGCAGCAGGTTGTAATGGTCTATTATGTGTTCCATGTGGACGTGGTAAAACATTTATGGCTCTAAATATAGCTGTACGTCTTGGTAAACGATTCCTTATTATTGTAGATAAGGAGTTCTTACTAAATCAATGGAAAGACGAGATTCAGGCATTTTGTAAAAATATACGAATTGGAGTTCTACAAGGTCCACGTATTGAGATTGATACTACAAAGTATGATTGCACAATATGCATGTTACAAACATTATGCTCGCGCGATTTTCCTTCTAATTTCTTTAATGAATATGGATTCACAATATTTGATGAATGTCATCATTTAGGAGCAGTATATTTCAGTAAAGTTCTTCAGTTAGTTCAAACAAAACAGCAGCTTGGATTATCTGCAACACCGCAACGTGAAGATGGTCTTATGTCAGTATTTACAGCATATTTGGGAGACCCAGTATATTGGGAAAAAAAAAGAGAAAAAGATGATGGAGTATATATACATGCAGTTCAATATAAATCAAATGATGCCGAATTTAACGATATTCCATTGGATTGGAGAGGTAAACCAGTAATGGCGACACTCTTGAATAAGATATCAGAATGGGCTCCACGTAATAAAATAATTGGAGAACTATTATATGAATATTCTGATGAATGTAAACGACAAATAATTGTATTAAGTGACCGAAAAGAACAATTGAATAGTTTAGAGGCAATAATTAATCAATGGAAGCGCCCATTAAAAGAACCCTGGAAAAAACAGGTGGGATTTTATATAGGTGGTATGAAGGATGCTGCATTAAAGGAGAATGCAGCAGGTGCACAAATATTATTAGCAACATATTCAATGGCATCAGATGCATTAAATATTAAAGCATTAAATACTGCAGTATTTGCTACATCACGTAAAAATGTTATACAGTCATCTGGTAGAATTCTACGTCAACGTGTATCTGAACGTACAGTTGCACCAACAATTATTGATATTATTGACCCTCATCAACCATATCAATCTCAATGGAGAAAGAGAGCGGCATATTATAAGAGTTGTGGCTATAAAATTGGTGGTGATATTGAATCTTCAAAGAAAAATAAGGAATTATTATTTGAAGATAGTGATAGTGACAGTAGTGAAGAGATATCAACTAATGGTTTTGCATTTGTAGATGATTCTTAATGTTTACGTGAAGCTTTGCGATGTTTGCGAGAAGCCTTGCGACTGGCTTTGCGATGTTTGCGAGAAGCCTTGCGACTCTTGCGACGACCACCGCATGTGCGTCCATTGACAGGTACATTTAACATTAATGGAGTACCACCTGAAGTAACAAAATCACTTGGCATACGTGTATATGCAGCAGTAGGTATAGTTAATGAGTTATTAAAACCACCTTTTGATGCATAGTATAATGGGGAGGTTGGTTCAGTCGGAGAACCACCACGTTCACATGGTATTGGGATTGCATGTGATAATGGTATGCCATTTGGGGTAACTTCAAGTGAAGTTTCATATCTACCACCACGCATTCCAGGAATGCCAGCGGAAGAAGAAAAAGATGGCATAGGTCTCATAGCAGATTGACATGCAGAGATTGGATTAATTACAGACGCATTAGATAATCCAGGTACTAATGGTCCACCAAAGGTATATGCACCGCCTTCAGGAATAGGCGCAGCAGCACCACCACGTAAAAAATTACGTCTACATCCCTTGCGTCTATTATTTCGTCTAGTTACAACAGGGTCCATTTATCTTTACTAATATTATTTTTGTTTTATTTATTAACATGTACACCTATATTAACATGTAATTTCATGAAATAAACTAATAGATGATATGAAACCATTACATTCTTGATGTGTTTTTTTCATTAATTCCACAATTTTATATTTAGAGTATTCAGGTGTATATTCAATACGTGCAACATTAGCACCATTCATAATATCCTGACGCATTTTTTCAGATTCAATAAGACCTCTTACAAGCGCATATCCAATACGTTCCTTATCAGCTGCTTCAAGTATATATCTATCAGGTCCAGTTTTATCTGCCCTTACATATGCATATCTAGCAGCAGGAGCCATTTGTGGTCTAATTAGTGGATTATGATTTTTAGGAACTGCTTTTGTATGTTTCAATGCATCTATTCCAGTCAATACAACAGAACTTACCTGTTTTGGTACAGATACCTCTTTTTTAGGAGCAATCCAAATTTTACGTCGCATTCCAGGTTGTTCAGATTGAATATCCCATACTGAATTATCATCTGGTTGATATCCATATGCACTCGTATTATGTAGCCATTCCCCTATACCAAGTGGTTGTACGGATTTAATTGTTAGTCCAAGATATGGTTGATTAGAAAGTCGTTCACACAAATATGTTATAAATTTATAGCGTTGACTATATGTTAGTTCATTAAATAGATTTGTCCCATTTGCAACAATTACATCTTCAATATCAAGACTATTTTGTGAATTACAAATAGTTGCAATACATATCCAATAGGAATCTGGTGAACAGATGCCATGTGGTATTTGAATACGAAGACTATACATTTCATTTTTCATAGAATTCCAAAATACACAGCTACCATTTGTTCGAATAATAAGAAACCCAGAACGTTCTGTATGAGATGCACGACGTTGCCATACCCATAAAGTCTGTTCAGTTAGAAATTTATAATCCTTTTTAAGGTCTATCATAGATGAAATCCTCCAATCATTATTTAGTTGATTATTAATAATCGTCTGTATTATAGAAGATTCATCCTTTGTTATCTGTTTTAGATTAACTGGTTTACTTCCATGAAATTGAGATGAACGTACACTAGGTTCAGGTATACTCATTATATAATATGTGAAATACTATCAAATATATATTACATATTATATTTCAAATTTAAGTCATTCATATAGAATATATTAAAATAATGCATTATTAATTAAATGATGAAAAACTCATATCATCAATTGATGATGCAGGAATTACATTATCCATGAATTCACCACCATTTTGTACAAAATCAGGTCTATATTGTTGCATTTGTGAAATCATAGATGCGGAACCACTTTCAGCAGCAATATTTACATTATTGTTTTCAGGAGCAGGTCGAAACATATATTCAGGATGTCTTATAGTATCCATTTCACCTGCACCCTTTTGCATAGATTCATTTGCATCATATTGCTCTGGTTCATCATGTGTTTCTATTACTCTTTGTTTAACTTGAGGTTGGATTGTTTGTTCTAATGGTATTTGCTCTTGTTGATATGGTTGAATAATGGTCTGTTGTGGTTTTTGTACAGAAACTGCTCCACTTGTTAAAAAAGTGTATATAGCAAAGCCAATTAGTATTAAACCAAATAGTATTAATAGTTTCATATTATTCTATTTCTTAGAATCAATAACAGATAATTAAATGCATTATAATGTATTAATTATGAATAGACTTTCGAGCCGGTAATAAGAAAGATGGAACAATTGGAATTGAAGACGATGAACCCGGTTTCATTAAAGGAACAAGTGGTTGATTCTGCTGATATTGTTTCTTCCGTTGCTGAGTTTCTTGAGTCTGATGCATCATTGAATGAGAAGATGGCTGCTGTTGAGAAGTCTGTTGAAGCTGTTTCTGATGTTGTTTCTTCTGTTTTAGATAACTCTGTTGTTGAATCTGTTCTTGGGAAGAAGACTGCTGATGAACTAGGCTCTGCTGTTGTTGCTGCTGAAGAATCTGTTGCTGCAACTGTTGAAGCAGTAGAAGCTGTTCAAACTGCTGTTGAGGAAGTGAAGGAGGCTCTTGAAAATCCGAAGGATATTGGCGAGGTTTTAGAGGCTGCTGTCGCTGTTTCGTCGGCCGTTGTTGAGACTGTACAGGCGTTGGACAAATCTGTTTCACTATTTTCAAAGGTGAAGAATCTGTTTTCATGCATGAGCTGCTGTTCATCAACTGTTCAACATCAAGCGGCTCCCCCTTCTTATGAACCCCAAAGTGTTTAAGATTCCATATACCTTTTTGAGTATCACTATAATATGTATCATATGATGCTATAATATTTTGCGGTACAATATCATATCCAATAAATTTAATTGTCCTAATAATATACTGAATCTCATTTTTAGTAATGTTTTCAATATTAATAATTTTCCAGCATTTCCATTCATTTGTAGTATGATAAAATTCTACATATGTATCTCCTGCATCATATATTGTAACATTATTTGGTAAATTAGATACTGAATTTAGACCAAGTGTAAGAATTTCAATAAAAGTTGACATTTTAAAATGATATAAATAAAATTTGATATAATATATATATCAAATTTAGTTTTAAATTCAATATTTAAATATAGTATTAAGAGTATCTTTTAGATAGACTATAAAATGCCAAGTCAAAAGAATTTATTTGGTATTGTATGTACAATTAAAGGCGAAATTCGTCGTGCAAAGTTTCTTATAGACAAGGATACCGAGAAACTTTCTATAGATGATATTCATCAATATATGAAAAAAAAATCTGCACCAGAAGTACTATTTAAATATGAAATAAACACAATTAAACCATCATTTATTACAGTATTTGGTTTTAAAGATGGTAAAAAAGGGACAGAAAATAAGACAAACTGTTTTGAAGACAGTAAAGTAGTATATTATGGTGATATACTACTAATTGGAAGTAATACTGAAGATTATACACAACCTATATCACTTGATGTAGATGATTTTAGCAAAATAGAGGATTATATTAAAAGTAAGAAGAAGGCTCCAAAGAATGTTATAATTAAACAAAAATCTGCATCAGCATCTATACCAGAACCAATTAAAGATGATGAATCAGATGATAGTGATGTAGATGATATTATTGATGATGATGAGGATGAAGAAGTAGAGGATGAAATTATAGAATCAGATGTTGAAAGTGAAGATGATATATCATCTGTAGAAGAAACTGATTCTGAGAGTGATGTAGATGATATTATTGAAGGAGAAGGGGAGGATGAAGAAGTTATTGAAGAGAAGAAAACAAAAAAGAAGGTATTAACAGCAAAGAAAAAGAAAACAGTTGCACATCAAACAGGTATACAAAAACAGTATCAAATCTATGAAAAAGAGGAATATTCTACCATAAATAACAATAGTGATTATGAAAAAGAGAAATTTATCAAACGTTTTACATTTCTACTGAATGAAGGTATTAATAAGAATACTATTTATGAACTTCAAGAAGGAATATTTGAATATGTTTGTAAAGAGGCTGAAAAAAGACATGTAATATGTCATTGGAATAATCCATTATTTAATACAATGTATAATGAGAAACAGCGTTCTATTTGGGGGCATTTGAATAAGGACTCGCCGCGCTATAATAGTAGGCTATTAGAGCGTTATAAGGATGGTGAATTTACAATGAAAGATTTGGGTAATATGACGGATTATGAATTACAGCCAGAAAACTGGATTAAACTAACGAATGAACAACTGGAAAGAGAACAAAATATTCTTGAAGGCAATAAAGGCAATACAACTGATATATATAAGTGTGGTCGTTGTAAGAAGCGCGAATGCAGCTATTATATGCTTCAGACACGTTCAGCAGATGAACCTATGACTATATTTATTACATGCCATAATTGTGGTAATAGATGGAGACAGTAATAGGTTATTGTACAAAGTGGGCAAATTATATACATTATTATTAAATTGGTTTAGCCAGATGATGACAATTACAAACAAATTAATAAAAATGTACAAAATGCAATATTATACACCTATTGCAACATCACGATTATATGATAGAATTCAAGAGAGATATCCGGTTAAATATTATCGTAGTAGTACACAATCATCATCAATGGATAGAACACCAAAGAATCGTCAAAGGTTGAATATAAGAAGAAAGATTAATAATGTCACGACAGTACACAAAAAAACGACGCAGACATCCGCAAGAACATTTCATAATTAATAAAATAACTAAAAAATGTCCCAAATATCCAACAATACCACATATTAATAGTAATTTTTTACCTGGTAATGATTTCTATAATTATGTCAATAATAATTGGAATAAACATGCACATTTAATGCCATTTAATGTATCAATTGGAGTAAGTGAAGAAATTGAAGATAAGGTTGATAAGGAATTGGAACATATTTATAAAGAATCTCACGCCAATTTTATTAATAATGAAAAGCACAATAATGATAAATATATTTTAGGAACACTAGTAGAATCTATTGTAAATAATAATTATAAATCAAAAGATAGCATTAATACATTTAATAAGTTATTAATGTCTATCAACTGTATTAGGTCAGTAGATGATATATGTAGTACATTGGGTGAATTTATGGTATATAGAATACAGAATATATTAGTTTTATATAGTGGCCCAGAAGATTCGGATCCATTACATTGGAGGCTACATATTTCTCCAGGACAGTTTGGATTACCAGATGATTCATATTATAATGGCACAGGTCCAGGAGGAATACGTATATTTAATGCATATTTAAATTTTCTTAATAAAATAGGAAGGGAATTTAACTGTGTAAATTTAGAACAATTTGTACAATTTGAAAGTAAGTATATTAAATTATTAGAATCGACTGAATATGAATCAAATATTACATATACATTGAATAGTCTCAAAAGAAAATATAAATATATAAATTGGGATATTCTATTTAATAGAATATTTGAATTATCAAATATTACTAATGAAAAAAAAGATATAATATTAGAAAAAATTGTTATTGATTCTGAAAAATGGATTACATTAATTAATTATATGTGTAAATCAGTTCATACAAATAATGATATTTTAGAATTATGGAAGGCCATATTTCAATCAAATATAATTTTACATTGTATAAAGTATTTGCCATATCCATATTATGATACATATATTGATTTTTATAGTAAACGTCTGCGTGGTATTACTGAAAAAATGCCAAAGAATAAATATATTATAAGAATAGCTCAAGATTGGTTAACAATACCATTGTCACGATTATATATATCATACTATATAACTGATACATTTAAGAATCAAATTATTAATTTTGCAGATACAATTAAATATTCAGCAATGAACAGAATACAAAAATCAAAATGGTTAGATAAGAAGACAAGGAATTATGCAGAACATAAGGTGGATAAAATGAAGATGGGTATTCTATATCCAGAAAAGTTTTCAAATTATAAACCACCAGAATTAAATAAGGATAATTTATTAGAAAATATACTGCGTCTTGGAATTTCTAAATCAGAATCAGAATTGAAACATATTAGCAAATGTATGACATCTAAAACATGGGATGACCCTGTTTTTGCAGTTAATGCATATTATTATAATCAGGGCAATCGACTCATTCTACCTGCTGGTATAGTTAATTGGCCATTCTATTGTACATCAAAAGAAGCGATTGCATGGAATTATGGTGCACTTGGTTCTGTAATTGGCCATGAAATAACTCACGCATTTGATGTAGATGGTATGATATATGATTCAGAGGGTAAAATAAAACAATGGTGGACATTGAATGATTATAAAGAATATACTAGAAAAACTAAGAAAATTATTAATGTATTTAATAAAGGAACCCATTTCAATCATAAAGTGAATGGTAAATTAACTTTATCAGAGAATATTTCGGATTTAGGAGGTGTTGCAATTGCATTAGATGCATTAAAAAAGAGCCAAATAGAGCGTGGATTAGATAATAATAGTATTATACGTGAATTGCAGATATTTTTCATATCCTATGCAATATCATGGAGAATTAAAGAAAGACGAAAAAAGGCAATACAGGGATTGTTTATTGATAAACATGCTCCATCACATCTTCGAGTGAATTTTATTGTAAATAATTTTGATGAATGGTATATGGCATTTGATATTAAACCAACAAATAAATTATTTATTTTACCAGAAGAACGTATTACTATTTTTTAGAAGAATCTACTATCTACGCAGGCAATATCATCAAATCTGCTAGACGCCAATATTCAAATGTACCATCTGGTAGACGCCTTTTAATAATATATGGAAGCCTTTTTTGCTCCAATTCAATACGAGCAATATCTTTAACATTTGTAATGTGTTCTGGTACTACAATAAATGGTTTTGAACCTTGAGATAGTTGATTAGCACGAGTACCAATAATATGTGCCCGTTCGTATTTAGTTAGAAATGGATATGTTTTATGAGATGAATCATATGATGCACGAATAATTGCATCATCTGATTCTTCACCTTTATGTAATGGAAGAACCTTGTATACCTGTTCTACATAATCAAGTAGACATTCTGGATGTTGTTGATATAGTTTCTTGAAAATACCCTGCTGTTCATTTTGCTGAACATCTGTTTCATCTATTTCGAACTCATCTTCCAATAGTTCTGCATCAAAATCTCCGGATATGATATTATCATCGTCCATTTTACTATACTATACTTGGTTTAGCTCTAAATATCTTAAATTAGTTTAATCAAATTTTTGATTACATAAAATATATACTTTTGTGCATACAAACAATATTATTAATCATATATACTTTATTTCCACTACCTAAAAATTTGATTGATATACATAGTATAGTATAATACTTACAGCATTAATTTGATATTAATCTTCTAATTTAGTGATAGTTTATTTTAAAAATGGATTCTGATTCTTCACGTTCATCTACGCCACCACCTCAATTCTTATTTGAAAGTACTGATGTACAGGAATTTGACAATTTTGACACAATGGGTCTTAATGATAGCCTTCTAAGAGGTATTTATGCATATGGTTTTGAAGCACCATCTCCTATTCAAAAAAAAGCAATTGTACCTATGGTAAATGGTAAAAGCATTATTGCACAAGCACAAGCTGGTACAGGAAAGACTGGTGCATTTGTAATTGGTTCTCTAATGCGTGTTGACCCGGCAATTAAAGCACCACAGGTTCTAATTCTCTCTCCAACTCGTGAACTTACACAACAAACTGAAATTGTAGCACGCTCTATTTCAGCACATCTTGGAATTACTGTACATAGTGCAACTGGTGGTCCACCAATCTCAGAGGATATCAAGGCCCTACAACGCGGTGCACAATTTATTGTAGGAACACCCGGTCGTGTTTATGATTTAATTCGTCGTCGTGCACTACCGATTGATAATATTCGTGTTCTCATTCTTGATGAAGCTGACCAAATGCTTGAAAATAAATTTAAGGAACAAATCCTCTGTATTCTTGAATTCAAGTTTCCAAAGGAAACACAAGTTGGTCTATTCTCTGCTACAATGCCAGCAGAAGTGATTGATATTGCTGATAAACTTGCTGGGGATGATGCAGTACGTATTCTTATTAATCCAGAAAAACTAACTCTCGAAGGTGTTAAACAATTCTATGTAGAACTTGAACAAGAAGATTGGAAATTCGAAGTTCTATATGATTTGTATCAAAATCTGAATATTAATCAATTGATTATCTTTGTAAATAAGCGTCAAAAGGCAGAATGGCTTGCATATAAAATGAATGAAAAAGGGTTTACTCTAGAATGTATTCACGGTGATATGGATGTAGCAGAACGTAAAAAACGTATGAATCAATTCCGTTCTGGTGAAGTTCGTGTTCTAATCTCTACTGACCTTCTTGCTCGTGGTATTGATGTACAACAGGTATCTATGGTTATTAACTACGATTTCCCACTTGAACGTGAAAATTATCTACATCGCATTTTCCGTACTGGTCGATTCCTAAAGAAGGGTGTTGCAATTAACTTCATTGCAGGTGATGAAATTCGTATGATGGCTGAAGCAAAGAAATATTTCAATCTTAATATCTCTGAACTACCAAATAATCTTGCTGCACTAGCAATTTAATAACAATATAAATATAATACAATAAATTCAAACAAATAAAAATAATATAAATTATACAATATAATATTTTTATTTTTTATGTTATAATTTTTAGCTGCGAATATCATGTCGACATACTGGACAGCGCACATTTTGTTCAAACCATCTGTCAATACAATTTCGATGAAACATATGACGACAATGATGTATACGTCTCACTTCTGAATTAGCCAAAGATTCTTGACATATACTGCATATTTCAGATGTTGCAGTAGTACTTATAATATTTGTTGCAGTATTTATTTGATTTTGTGTAGGACGTACAATAACTGGATCCAAATTCTGTGTTAAAGGAACGGTTACTGGTATAGTTGTAGATAATGGTGCTGTTGTTGTAAACATTGACATAATATTTCTAAATGGATTTTGTTGTCTATTCCTTTGCGGTGGAATTGCAGTATTCATAAAATCATTTAACAATGTTTGCAATAGTTCTTCGCTAGATTGATTCGTTGTTTCACGTATAATTCTCTCACGACGATTATATTGTTGCTCAATTTCATCTATTTCTGATTGAGAATCATTATCAATTGTAAAATTACGACGATTTGCATCATATAGATTAAAATGATGTCTTGCTCTATCTTGTACATATTCTAAACATTCTCTTACAGAATTAAATTGCTCTGGATGATACAATAGACCTGGCAAATAATTGTGTAAATCATCAAATAATTGTACACCATATGGACTTGTTCTTTGATTTCTACTCATTCTTCTAGTACATAATTATACATGCATATGTAAAATCAATTTTTTGATAATAAATTTGATTTTACATAATATAAATAAAGAATATATATACAATTAAAATGACATCAAAAGGTGCTGTTGGTATTCTAAACATGGGGAATACCTGCTTTGCGGCATCTGTATTTCAAGCACTGCGTTCTATACCTGAATTATCTGCATATATTCTTAAAAATGATATGGATATTGAATGCAAGGATACTGCTTCTAATGAAGGACAGATAACTATTGCATATAAGGATTTAATTAAAACACTGTTTAGTGGTAGTATAGGAGATGTATGTAGGCCTGCTGGCTTTTATGATACACTGAAAGATGTAGTGAAAGATACAATCTATGAGCAATTCTCACAACGTATACCAAATGATGCACATGAGTTTACTGTCTACATTCTGGATCAACTTCATGAAGGTATGAAACGCCAATTCAATCTTAAAAATAAAAAGGTATCTGATTTATCTCCTTCCCAGAAAGCATGGCATATGCAATTTAATAAATCATACAGTCCTCTAACTGACCTACTATTTGGTCTTGAACGCATTGATTGTATTTGTAGAAATTGCAATAATAAATCAACCAAATGGGAAGTATTTAATATGATTAAAGTTGGTTTTAATCATATAACACAATTTAATATTAATAATATGCTAATTAATGAAATGAAACATATTGATACTCTTGAAGATTATCAATGTGATTCATGTAATAAACGGACAACAGTGGATATACATAGAGGTATTTGGAAATTGCCACACATACTAATTGTCGTTATAAGACGATTTAATGAAATTGGTAATAAGGAACATACATCTGTAGATATTTCAACTAAATTGCATCCTACTGAAATATTTTCCAAAGATTCTCCTGAACCATCAAAGAAATATTCATACGACCTTATTTCAATTGTAAATCATCATGGCTCACATTTTGGCGGTCATTATACTTCTGCTGCATTAAATCCAGTTGACTCACAATGGTATTTCTATGATGATGAATCAGTTGTACCATTTAATACACAACGATTGTCTGAATTTGGTTCAAATGTATATATTAGCGTATATCGTAAATCATCCTAAATAGTCCCTGTTTTGCTATATCTAACCCTAAAGATTGCATGTAGAACATGATGAAATCGATGTTCCCATATCACCTGTAAAACCCTCAATTGAATTTTTATTTAGAAAAACAGTTTTAACCGGTTTTAACATCCCTACAGGTCCACATTCACGAAAATGAACATGTGATTCTATTTCTCTTTTAAAAGGAACTGTATAGGGTTGTGGTGCTCTTAAACGAAGAGTTGCAACACCATTAATATCAGCAGTAGTTACACCAGCATTTTGAAATCCCATATAGGCTTTTCTCCAATCATTTATTCCCTCCATCTTCTTGGTTGCAGGTTCTGAACCCCAATATATTACCTTTGCACTAGGTTCAACTTGTACTTTCACTTCCTCTGTTGCACCGGGTGGTGTATAATCCTTTAATGTTGCACATGGTGTATGTGATTCACCCAAAAATGGTAAATAGAAATCACGGCGAAATATCATAAATAATGCAGCAATACCTACAAATATATATACTATACGTGCAGCACTAGTACCCAGTATCTTCTCAACAATGTTCACTTTAATTGTACCAATTAATAACCAGTTAACAGCACCTGCAATTAATAATATCATTGCAATCATATAGAACCATGTTTCCACATATTTTACTGTAGATAATTCAGTATCTGTCATTATATTTACTATTATATATACATCATTTTCAGACTAACATCACGGTCATCTTCTGGTTTTTTCTTTTTAAGAAAGAGGTCAATATGTGTTTTTGTTAGAATCATTGGAAGAGCAAAATCCTTTATATAAAATGGTAGTGATGGCGAATTGTATAATCGCAGCATATTAATCTTTTGACAAATGGATTCTATACATCGTTTCAATTCACGTACACCCTTTTCACTTGCCGCATATCGTTCAATAATATATTTAATAATTTCTTTAGAAAATACTATTTGTTCTTTTAGATTTAATGACTCTAATATGGTTGGTAATATATATTTTTCTGCAATAAGAATCTTATCATCCACATTATAGCCATTTAAATATATAACATTCATACGATCCAAAAGAATACGGTCTATTTTATTAATATCATTTGCAGAGAATATATAAATAACCTTACTCATATCAATTGGTATTGCACCAACATATTTATCCTCGAAATCCATATTTTGTACAGGGTCCGTTAAATGTACTAGCATATTCTGGATTTCCTCGCCCTTTGGTGTCATTGAAATCTTATCCAATTCATCAAACATTAATATCATTGACATTGAATTTGCTGCAATTAGACTATTTACAATTTTTCCACAATGTGATGATTCATATACTAGTTGATGACCCATATATGATGAACTGTCAGAATCACCACCCAAACTAATAAATTGGAATGGCCAATTAATCGCCTTTGCAATTCCATTCTTAATTAGACTTGTTTTGCCAATGCCTGGTGGACCAACTAATAAGAGTGCCATTCCTGATGATACTGGATTAACAATTTTACTGGAAATAAATTGTAGAATCTGTAGTTTTGCCTCCTCCTGACCATAAACTGCCTGTTCTAAATAATTATTTGCCTGTGCCATAAATTCATTACATTTATCTCCACCATCTTCCAGTTTAACTGGAATATTTTTATATATACCAAATGGTATTGAACATACTTTATCTAACCAATTACGATGTTTATAATATTCAGTTGTTGATGTATCAAGTCCTAATAATGCATGATATTTGTTTAATAACATGTATTTAATTGATTCATTTGTATTCATTGTTAGTATTTTGTACATTAATTGTATTGAATTCTCTGTTGTTGGGCGATTCTTTAATGCATGTATTAATTCCTGTTTCTTTGTTGGTTCAAGTGCTTTGAAATCATCAATTTGGTCGTCAATTGTGGATTCTTTTATTGGCTCTGTAATAAGTTTAAAAAATTCCTGAACATCTTCAGGTTCCTCATCAATTGTATATCTTCTTGGTTTTAATTTATCATTCTCCTGTTCATCTCCTTCAAAACGAATAACAATTTCATTATTTGTTTCACTCTCATTATCCTCATCTTCACTTGATTCATTTTGTTGTGCCTCCTTCAATTCATTCAATCGCGCACATTCTTTTTTAATTTTATCTGATGCAACAATTGCTGCATTCCTTCTTGGTCTCTTAACAGGAGGACGTATATCTTCATATTCACTATCACTTGATGTATCACTATTATCAGTTTTCACATTATTATCATATCTCTTACCAAATCCTGAACGTTTGCGTTTATTATCTTTTACCATTTATATGATTATATACATATGCCTTAAATATATATATAATTATATAGTGTTTAATCCTTAAATATTAATAAATCTGGGTCAAATAAAAATTTATTTGCGGTTCTTGCGGCTGGCCTTGCGACTCTTGCGGCTAGCTTTGCGGCTCTTGCGATTTGCCTTGCGACCACCCTTGCGAGTGAATACATTGCGCACAGCAGAGTTAGCATGACCAGTTAGGGATAGACCCATACTATCAATACCATTTAATCCAGTACCCATAATGTTCTTTGCAGCCATTAAAGTGTGGTGGATAGGTGAATATACACGACCTAGTAGTCCTCTTTTAGAATGTTTGCGAGTTGCGCGTCTTGCCATTTTCTACTTTATTAAAAGGATTTTAATTAATCGCATCAATAGCATCCATCATAGTAAATCGAATCTTATTATTTAAACTTGGACGGTCCGCAGATTTACGCGTTAGAACATCCATTTTAGATTTAAGATTTGTAGAAAGATTTGTCCTCAAAGTAACCATTTTATCTGACATTGATTCATTTGTCGGAAGTGCACTTGAGTGCATATCGCTTACTAGAGGTGCATTACTTTGTCCACCTCTAGTCGGAGGTTTTAGAACTTTTAGAAGCTTGATTAAACAATCTCCATATTCCTCAATTGTACTGGTTTTTTCATTAAGTTTTGATTGTACATCTATTTGTTTAATAATCTGTTCAATTGTATTATAGAATGCATTTGTATCAACTACATCCTGTTTAAGAAGCTCTGCAAGAAATTGACTATAACCCTGTCTATATTTCTTCTCCTTTCTTCGCTGTATTGCACATTCATTATCATCATCCTCTAGCTCTTCAAATATATTCAAGAATTTATTGTATAGTATATCCATTTCACTTAGAAGGAATGGGTATTTTGCAGATAATTCTTTAAGAAGTTTTGCATATAGTGGACAGAAAGTCTCCTCTGTTGCAGCCTTCGTAAATATTAGTTTCATAAAATCACTTAGGAAATCACATTCACCTGATGCAAGAATTTCTGAAAGGAATTCATATACGTCCCCATAATTCTGTGCACTAAATTTATTGAGTTTACCTAGAATAATAGTATTTACAATAGTTGATTCTACATCTTGGTCAGAATTCTTGAATTTACTTTCATATCGTTTGTATGGTTGCGCAACAACAGGCTTTTCAATTACATTATGATGAGCTCCAGGTTTTGGAACAGAACGTGACATATGAGGCAATGAATTATTTGAATCGGATTTTCTCATAGATGATGGCGATTGAATTTCCTTGAATCTATTACCATTATTTGTCGATATAACTGGTTTTGGAGTTTCCTGTGCACGCCATCCATGTATTACACGCTGCCATCCATCACCATCAACACCTGCTTTCACTTGTGTACGAATCTCTTCAATCTTTGAACGAATTGATCCTACAATTGTTGCAGTGGATTTCTGGGAACGTAAATTATATATGGCCTGAATATTACTTGACATTCTATTTATTTACCGGCTAGCTTATATTATAATTCGCGTCTCAATTTTATGTCCCTAAAATTACTATTTAATATGGATTATAAAAGTTTAATTGAAGAAAGTAATATTCAAAATAATTATCATAATATACAATCAATTTTAAATATATATAATCAATCCTCGCTAGATTATATTAAAAAAACAATTGAACAGCAATGGAATCCGCATACTGCACCAATTCTATCCAGTAAAACAAAGGCATTATCGCAAAAAATATCATCAAATGATATATCTAACTGTCACAATTTATTCCGTAAACTAGCTGCAAATGAATCTGCATTATTGCCATATATAACTAAATATTCTACTACCAACAGTATTCAAGATGGTTCACTAAGTCTATTATATTTCCGTGGAGAAAATACATGGCATCTCAATTTCATACCATTCTTTCTATCCATTTGGTGTTTCGCTAAAAAATACATATTCCCTGGAATACAACTACTATTACCCATACTTACTTTACTGGCACCATATCTATTGCTCAAATATGTCTTCAACATGCCTCTCACAGTCTCTAACTACTTCTCACTTATTAAAAAACTCTATTTAGGCAATATTGATTTATCAATGAATAATTTCATTGAATATATGAAATCAATAATACAGATTCTTGGTTTTGGAATAACACTTTTCCAAAGCGCATCACAAAGTATACAGCATGCTATACATCTCCATACTATAGAAAATGATGTTACAGCATTTGGAAGCCTATTAAATGATTATTTATTAAATTATAAGGTCTTACAGGAATATTATAAGCAGCATTTTAATATTAAATTATATGATGCAGGAATACCTTTACAGTCAGCCAGGTTGACAGCTTTATGGTATTTACAATTTTCAAAACAGTTTTTAGGATTGCAGGAGATTGTAGGCAAAATAGAGACACAGTTTTGTCTCGCAGCAGCTGTTAAAACAGGCAGTTTATCCATTCCTGTGTGGATTAAATCTCAGAAACCCCAATTAATAATTAAAAATGCAATTGAACTATCACTATATAATAAAAACTGTAAACCCATATCAATTGATTTAACCAAACACGCAATACTTACAGGTCCAAATCGTGGTGGTAAATCAACTGCACTTCGTACAATCCTACAGTCCATTATACTAGCACATACACTAGGAGTTGTAAATTCAGCATCAACAACTTTAACACCCATACATTTCATACACAGCTGTTTACGACTTGAAGACAAACCAGGGAAAGCATCCTTGTTTGAAAGAGAAATTGAATGGGCTGTTAAGAGTTTAGAAAATGACCCCTCACAATTCGGTTTTATTTGCATTGATGAACTCTTCCATGGAACAAATCCAAATGATTCTCTTATTGCATCTAAATTCTATTTAGAAAAACTATGGAAACAACCAAATATTATTAGTATTATTAGTACACATCAATTTGAATTAATTAGTGAACAAGATAATGTACTATATTATTGCTGTCCGGCCAATGATTGTGAAGATGGTACTATGAATTATAGTTATGGACTGGAAAAAGGTGTATGTAAACTATCTAGTGTAAATGATATATTATATGAAAAGGGTCTGCGCGCTAAATATTAATATTAGAACTCCTTATTGCCTACCAGAATAATGGCCAGTGGAATCTCCGATGCGTTCACTATAGGTGTTATATTACTATTAATATTTGGTGCTGTATGCTTCTATCTATACACACGTATACAACAAACTGAAAAACGTCTCAATCTCTGCGAAAACATCTTACTTGATTTGAAAGTTGCTGCAGAACATGGTACCTTTTCAGGTTCTACTCCTGCCCCATTTTCAATGAATGATACTGCTGAATTATTAACAACAAATGAAAGCCGTGATATTGAAATGGAAACTGATGATATTAATGCAATGTATGAACGTGCTATTGATGAAGCATATGAAACAACTGCTGATGAATTACCTGAAGATGATACTGCAGATGTAATGATTGAAAAAGTAGAGGAAGTAATTGATGCATCTGTATATGATTCTCTAAATGTAAAGGAACTGAAAAGTCTAGCTAAACAGCATCATATTGCTGGTGCTTCTTCTATGTCACGTAATCAATTAATTGATGCATTAGTTGAAGCAAATGTGAAACCAGAATCTGCTGAACCATTAACATTCTCAACTACGAGTGATATTTCTGCTACAGCAGAATCTGTCTCCTTTGATTAAAAGAAATGTATAGTGCTGCACAAACATCAAATGTCCCATTACAATATTTCGATGCACGTGGTTTCAGAAAAACATTAGATTCTGACGTCAATCAATTTCACATGAAATCTGCTGATGAACGCCAATTTACCACTATAGATAGCTATGTATCTGATTCAAGATATCCGGCATTATCTGCTGTAATGAGTGATGCAAGACAATTTACTGACTATCGTACACACTGTTCAGCAAATATTGCACCTGAAGCACAATACAAAACAAAACAATGGATGATTGATAATGCTACTAAACTTATGGAAAAATCACGTTACAGACATGCTGAACGTCTTGGTGCAACTGAAGCAGTTGCTCAAATTACTGGCCCTGGTTCATCAGTAATACAACATTGTACAGTTGATAATTGTACAATGCAATCTACTGGTGATTTGCGTGGTATCGGTATTGAACGTGCTAATACATGGGCATCACATGATATTCCATTATTTGGTACATTTTCATATGCACCAACTACTTCTACAGCACAGTTTAATGCACCACTTTTAACAACTAAAGAAGAGGGTGGTAGAAATACTATACGCAGATAATAAATGAAGTTTGAGGATGCTATAAAACATTCCGTAAATTATTTAAAAAGTAAAGAATTTACAGAACGTGAAGACGCCGCTACAACATTACCAACAATTAATAAATTAATTGAATTAAACAAAGCTGGATGTATTACATATGATTCACAAGCTGGTATTACTAATAAATATAATACTGAACGTGCATATATTGCTGGTTTTATGTTACGTGAACATGCTGAAAAATTAATGCAGTGTATAATGATAAATACTGATATTATATTTTTAATTGTGGCATCATGTGATGATGCTGATTGGATGAATAATCCAATATATAATAAGGCTGCAAGAATTCCATTAACAATAGCAACACAGACTAAGAAAGTAGAAACTACTATGACCACAATAATGCCATTATCAATAATAGATTTTGAACGTAAACAATTAAAGATTAATAAAACGCGTGATTTAGTTCCTATATTCTGTTTTGATTCTAAATGGGGTCGTCATACATTATCAAAATATGGATTACTTAATCAATTATTACATTGTTTACATAAAATAAAATGATTGCAGCATTTGATATTGGTATTAAGAATCTTGCATGGTGTATTTATGATCCTAAAACAAAGGTTATACATCATTGGGAAAATACAAATCTTATAGATGATTCTAAAACCGCTGAAGAGAAACGTGGATTAGAATGTATAACATGTCAAAAGACTGCTAAATATCTTACTGTTGGTAATGAAACTGGGCAGCTGCATTATCACTGTAAAAGACATTGCCCTGCTGCATATCCTGTACTGTTAGACAGTGCTGGCTGTGAAATCAAAAAACTGCCTGCTGTGACACAGCTACAGGATTTACTGTCTGCCAAACAGGGGACAGGCAGTAAAATCCCTAAGAGACGCAGTGATATATTACACAGTTTATCTGTATACTATTCATTACCATTATGGGCAGCAAATAATTTAACAGATGAAACACCTGTTAAAAAAGAGAAGAAAGCTACCAAATTATCATTTGACGAATTACATGATACAATAATTGCATTTGTTACTAAAAATGTACAGAAATTTGCACAATGTGGGCGAATTCTATTGGAGAATCAACCTGTACTGAAGAATCCTGTTATGAAAACTGTACAGGTATTTCTATATGGCGAACTTCGTTCTGCACTTATTAGAGCAGGTGTAAAACCATCATTTGAATTAGTACATGCTAAAAAGAAGGTGGCTGATGCTGCTAAAGGTGATGCAGGATATGCTGACAGAAAGAAGGGTTCTGAAACTCGTGCTGTGGATGCATTGGATGCTGGAATTAAAGATGCTGTAAAGGATTCTAGAAAATGGAAAGACCATTATACAGCTGCTAAAAAGAAATCTGATTTAGCTGATGCATATTGTATGTGTATGGATGCTTCTAGTTAATTTTTATTTCATTTATATTTTTTATATTTTTGTTTTGTAAAATTATAAAAAATATTATATATACTTTTTCATTTTAGAATCTATCGAGAATCCCAAAAACTGTTTCAGCTCACAAATATTTTTTATGAAAATGAATTGTAATTATTTTCATGAAACTGAAGATGTTAAAAACACATTTTCTATATTTTCTAAGTTTCGCTATATATAGCTATGCTAAGTCCTAGCAACATTTAATAATATATAGTGTGAACCCCATATCCTCCACTTGACAGTAGAGAGATTTTATTATTCCTATGAAATGTATTAGCTATTGTAGTATTATTCAATGCGAACTATTTATATTATGGTCTGATTTATTTTATATTTATTAAAAATTATTATACAATTCATTTTTCATTTTCAGAATCTATCGAGGATCCCAAAAACTGTTTCAGCTCACAAATCTTTTTTATAAAAACAAATTGCAATTATTTTCATTTTTAGAATCTATCCAGAAACCCAACCCTAATATTTAATGAAACTTCTATTTTCAAGTGGGGGTACGGGGGTTTCATGCCCTAATCGTGTCTTATAGCTATAATATAGTGTAACAGGATATAGCGTGATTTAGAAAATTTATAAACACTAAATAATATTTTGGTGCGTATGCCAGCTTAAAATTTGAGTAGGAACCGAAACTAAATGGACAACGGAATCTCTGTAAGTTTTATGAAGGAGTTTGCAGACACTATAGATATACCTATGAGCTCCGACATAGGAAATGTAATTACATTAGACAATGATAATGATAATATGGGTATGGACCTCTTAGCAAATTCAAATTATGGTTCATCTAAATCTGAAAGAAGTAATACATTTAGTGTATCAAATTCAGGCCCAGGTATTGGTGATATTGATATTGCACCACTTGAATCAATCGACGCAATTTCAATGGATTTACCTGGAATTAATGATAATGGACACCGTAGTTCAAATATAGATATTGGTATTGCTCGTGACAATGGGTATTCATCAAACGATTATTTTGGCAATACACAATCTGCATCGGGTCCTTCCATTAATCTAGCGCCTCCAATGCAAATTGATCCGGAAAAGGAACGTGCACAGAAGGCCGATTACATCAATAAACTCTCTCGTCTTGAAGCGAAAGGATTTCAAGTATCAAAACGTTTTACAATGGACAACACACTTGATGAAATTAAAAGTGAACATGACCGTTTAGTAGATGCACGTCAACTAGAGACTAGCATTAAGTTTCAACGTCAAATGATGATGGGTTTAGTAACAGGTCTTGAAATGATGAATGAAAAATTTAATCCACTTGATTGGAAGTTAGGTGGTTGGTCAGAATCTGTACATGAGAACATTGATGATTTTGATGAAATCTTTGAAGAACTATATGATAAGTATAAGGAACGTGGTAAAATGCCTCCTGAAGCTCGTCTATTAATGTCATTAGTAGGCAGTGGATTCATGTTCCATATGAGCAATTCATTTTTCCGTTCAAAGATGCCATCAATGGATGATATATTAAAACAAAACCCTGATATGGCACGTCAATTTGCAGCAGCAGCAGCGAATGCAGCAGGCCCAGGTTTTGGAAATTTCATGGGAATGGCAATGGGAGTACCAGCACCAGGTGGAGTACAGCCACAACAACCGATGAGTGGCGCACCAATGAACACAGGTTTTTTCCCACAGGCACAGCCAGCTAGACAGGCAGCAGCTCCAATGCCACCAGCTATGATGCCACAGCATATTGCAGCACAGGAAGAAAAACAGACCGCACGTAGAGAAATGAAAGGTCCTGTAGGTGTTGATGATATATTAAAGACATTTGATGAAGTACGTCGTGCAGAAACCGATGCGGTATTTAATAGTAATCCTATGATGCCACAAATGCCATCTATCTTTAATCAACCAGCTGTAATTGCAGCATCTGAAATTAATAGTATTCATTCAGATGATATGAGAAGTCAAGCAGATTCTACACGCACAGGTGGAACACGCGGTGGTGGACAAAGACGCCGTCGCGCAGCACCAGTTGGAAATGTCATTGCATTAAATGTATAGAGATTACATTCAAATATATAATATAATTTTTAATTAAAATATCATATTATATATAAATTTACAATCTAATCTTTTTTAATAGATTGTAGTTTATCAATATTATTTACATATAGTTTCAATAAATTGGCAGATTCATCTTTCTCTTCTTTTTTAGGAACAGCGGCCGAACCACCTGAACGTTTTTGCAATAATTTCTGGAAAATTTCCTCTTCTAATGGTGTTAAAACCTGAACAGATGCAACAGGTATCATATTAGTGAATCCCTCATTTTCACAGGATGAACCAGGTAGACCCTTCAAATGAAATAAACAGAGAGATGATTTTTCATTTAATAGATAACCAACTAATAGAATTATGACAATAGTTAACCAGAATGCTACCCAAATATTACGTGTTGCAATGAATAAGACAGTAAATATTAATAAACGTCTTACAAGAGGATGTTGAAAGAACTGCTCCTGTTTTGGTGATATCTCTAACCCTAGAAAACGTCCACCCAGATTCATGAAAATCATCATTAATCCAATAAAATACGGATTCGTATTTACCGTCGAAAGCAATATATCAAATGTACTCTGCGTACCTGTCATCATTGCTGCAACAGGAGCTAATGCTGGACCGGAGAAACTCATACTTATTTTATTATACTTTTCATTACATATTCATATTTATCAATGTATCCATATCAAGAATATATAGTATATATAATCCTAATAACAATACACCAACTTTCTTACTCCATATATATGATGATAATACTAGTAATAATAGTAATAAATGCCATATACGTGAATTATAATTGATTATTATATTCGGAGGGAATATTTCTTCAAATAAGGTTGAATTATATAGTAATATTAATGCTAATAATATTATTAATACTAATTCGAAACTGTATTCTAATTTATTAATTATTTCCATTACTTACTTACTTATTATGTAAATATTATTGCACAGCCTCAGTTGTTATTATAGAATCCTCAATCATATATGGTTGTTCCTGCATTAAGCGTTCAATAAACCATCTGTTCTTTCCTTCAATAATATGATGATTAGTAACTCCACCTGGAACAAATGATTCAAATGTATGTGTTGATAATGACCTGAAATAATATATTATTAACATTATAGATAATATAATATGATTATTTAGTAATAAACCTAACAATATAATTACAAATATACTCTTACCAAAAAAACCATTGAAGATTGTTTGAACTTCTTTTGGTAATCTTTCAAAATATAAGATGCATATTAATAGTATAAATAATAGAACTGTATATGGTGCAGTTAATTCCATTTATTTACATACGTGTTAATTTTTTTTCATCTTCATTTGATATCTTAAATATGCGAAAATCAATATCATTTGTTAAAGTATTTTGCCATGTTGATGGATCCCTTAATGGACACGGTTTTACAAAGAATTTATTCTGAATGTATCCTAAAAATTTCTCAGCATCAGTCGGATTCTTCTCTAAATATGTAACTAATTTACGAAATGATTCATTTGCATCTACACTATTGGGTGTTGAAGACATTTGCTGCAACATTGATAATGATTTATTTAATTCAGACATATCATCAAAACCTTCATTAACTGCCTTTAATGTTATATATTTATATATCCAAATTAAGAAATATCTTATTAATACGATTATTGCTAGTAATAATAATATATTTTCTAAATTCATTTTGGATAACTTCATTTTGTATAGTACATATATAATTTTGGTGGAAACTATATATGTAATAAAACGTGATTGAAATATAGGGGATATTTATACTATGGATTATTGTTCTATTGATGATGCATTTCCGGCTATGGGGCCGCCATCAACAGCAGTAGCTGTTAAACAGCATCGTCGTAAAAAGCCGAAACAAGGCATGACGACTGAACCACCAGAACCTGTATCACTAGATACGGATCCTGATAGAAGCCAATATACTAAGAAAGAAATACCAGAACCTGAATCATATAAGGAAAGTTTTTCTGATACGACTACCAATTTTTTTGGGAAATCAATTGATGATGACTTTGCACCATATACAGGTCCTATTGCGAAGGATGATTTCTTATTACAACCAGATTTCAAAAACATTTTTGGTGAAAAAGGGTTTGGTAAAGCATCTGGATTAATACTAAAACCTGAAAATACACATTTCAAAGAAATAGATACTGTTTTTCAACAAACATCTATTGCACCAAGCAAATCATATACTCCAGAAGTAAAAGAAGATAATGAAATAAAGAAACAATTAGATCGTCTTCGTGCACGTCTAGATGATTTGGAGAAATCAAAAGAAATTACTCAGGCTAATACACAAGCCGAAATAACACTATTTGTAATGTCTGGATTAGCATTCATTTTTATTATGGATTTAGTTGGTAAAGTTTAAGAAGATTCTTCTGGGGTTTCGGCCTCCTTTACAGGTTCTGTAACAGGATTAGAACCATCTTCCTTATGACTAATTACATTCATTACTTTCTGTACATTTCCATAGCGTTTTTGTTCAACTAATTCTTGAATTCGTAATTCAATAACTCTTCTTAAAATATTATTTACAGCATCACATGTAGTATCTATAGATGAACTATCATCCAAACAGGTTCTTATACCTGCAATAAAATCACTATATTCTTGTTCATCTGATGAAAATACTTTTTTTGGTATTCCAAGAAAATTTAAGAAATTGTTAGTATCATCCTCCTTCCATTCCTCTTTAGTTTGTGATATATTATATTCGGTCCCTTCCCATGTTATTTTTGATGGGTCTATATTTTCACCACTAGGATTTATTGATGCTGTAGAATTTACTAGAGAAATGTTTTGACCACTAGGATTTATTGCTGCTCCAGAATTTCCTAGAGAAATGTTTTGACCACTAGGATTTATTGCTGCTCCAGAATTTCCTAGAGAAATGTTTTGACCACTAGGATTTATTGCTGCTGTAGAATTTACTACAGGAATGTTTTGGCCACTAGGATTTA